>Ga0209341_10000475_pt1 | contig 41650 bp, 52 predicted proteins | sample RifCSP13_2_FD_184020 | JGI IMG/M metagenome (GOLD analysis project Ga0209341, IMG submission 184020) | Soil microbial communities from Rifle, Colorado - Rifle CSP2_sed 13_2 (SPAdes) (version 2) | ecosystem: Environmental > Terrestrial > Deep subsurface > Rock core/Sediment | place: Rifle...
CGATCTTTTCACCGTTGTGAATGAATTCAGGTTCAAGGATCAGACTGATGCAATCAGTGTATTTCAGGAAATAATCCGGTCCCTGCATCGGGTCCATGCGATACCAGCCGGGTTTCACACCACGATCCGGCTTAATAAGTTTAGCCATAGGTGCGTGCACGATCTCAGCAGCGCGTCTGCCGTGTTTGCTGCCTGGGCAATAGAGTGTTTCGCAGCCTTTCCCGCCATGCTCTGGATCAGAATTAAAATGCAGGTCAACGGCAATCACGTATCCCTGCCCGTTGATTGTCTTCACCTTCTCCTGCAAGCGGCCCGTTGGTACCACAATGCATCGCTTCGGACCTAAGTGTCCCGCAATCTGCGCAATCCATTCAGCGGCCTCCTGGTGCTCACATCGACCTTCCCAGCATGCCCCGGGCGAGCGCGGATAATGGCCTGCGCTAAGGGCAATCATTTCAGCAAGCCCTTGCCTAGATCACCCATCATGCTGCCTATTACGTTCCAGAATACCACGCATATATTGCAATTCGGCCGTAGCATCCGTTAATTGCTTATCCATGGAGCGAAGATATTGTAGTATATTAGCTGTTGCTTCCTTATTATATTGCAATGTCGTTTGCTGTGCTGCAAATCTAACTTCTACTGACACGCCCCAAATAATCAACGTTCCTATAGCTGTTATTGTGGTTAATAAATGTCCTATACCAATCTCTTTCTTAAATACCCAATGATCTTCTACACGTCTCTTATCCACAGAAAACTCCTAAATTTCAACCCAAACATTTTCTGTTGCGCTTTCTTCTGCCCAAGCCCCACTACTTATAGCAGCCTCAACCCAAGGAGTAATAATACTACTATCCTCAGCCCAAAACGGCTCAACGCTAACTATTACAGTAGTACCCCAACGGAAAGGAAATAATAAATTCATGATGCAGGATCAATTCCTACTATGGGATCACCAGCGGCTGTGGTGACAGCTGCTGTCCAGCTTACTGTTGCATCATCCTCTTTCGTCACTGTTAAAGTCCCCCCTATAACAGTAGTCTTATTCCTATTAAGCCGCAGCGCCTGCCTAACAGTTCTAATAGTAGCTGATCCAGAATCCGTTCCCGTTGCCATATTCCTATCCAATATAGTATCTGCAATTTCCACTCTAGCACCAGAAGAAAGCGCAAAATCTATCTTATCAGTAAGAGCCCTTGTCGCAACCGCCCACACATCTGACGCAGTGTGCGTGGAAAAGCCTGTTGCGGTTACCCACGCAGAATCACCCCTATTCCGTAAAGCCTCAAGGGAATCCGTCAGGGTATCGAATGTCGCACCCTTCATGCTGGTAAGTGTGCCCTCCAGTGCCACCGCACCACCACTTAGATTATCCAAATATCCCGCACGAGTTGCACTCAATCTGCCCTCAAGCTCATCTACCAGCGTCTCGAGCGCAGCTAAACCATAGGTAACATCTGTTACAACTGCATAAGCATCACCAGTTTGTGCCGTATGCCCAGTCAGTGTACTAACAGTAGGAATAACAGCATTCGTGTGCGTCTCACCAGACAGAACTACCGCCCCTGAAGTAGCCGAAGCCGTTGTAATAACAGTTTGTGAGATTGGTATACAGCCAGTTTTATATGCAGCTACCACAAAAGCGGTATAATTAGTTTCCGCCTGCGTGGGCGTGTAATAAACAATACTGCTCGTGGTGCCGTAAGTTATTGTCCCACCGCCTGCAATTTCGCTTCCACCCTCAACCCGCATTACTATTGAAACGCCTGCCGTTTGTACCGCGCCGTCACTTATCTGGATAACCGCCCCTAAAGCTATTCGAGGTGGAGATACCGCATTTCTAGGATACATAATATTACATCGCTCCTATTATTCCACTTTGTTGTAATGCCCATGTCGGCTGGAAGCTAGGGACTTCCGTGAAGGTCTGTTCATAGAATCCTATTCCGGGCATAGTGATGTGCTCAGTAGTAGTCTCTTCTACGAAGCCGACACCTGGAACTGTGATCATCTTACTCATATTAGGTTACCGTTATCCGTGGGTCAAAATGCAGCACCTTTCCAGCTTCATACGCGCCTATGTAAATTGTTGCTTCTACAATACAGGGTTCGTTTACTGTTACGGTAGCTGCGAACTTCACTGATCTAGCCCCGGCGGGTTCTCCGGTCCAGTTTGCAAGCCCAGTCCCTGCAGGCAATGCCGTACCCGCGCCGCTCAAGTCCGTATTATGCGTATGCACGCACGCCCACATCGTGGTATTCGCCACGGTAATTACGCGAAATTCAGCCCACGCCTGTGTATCAGTCAACGCGGTTGTGAAATTCTCAATGGCCTCGATCGTTAATGTTTTGCTCCCCGTGGTTGCGACATAGATTCGGGCTGTTCCCGTTTCAAAAGGAGTCGCCTGGATCAGGTAAGCATTTGTTGTTATCTGTCTGGATAAGCGTGTATCCCCATCCTCATCCAGCCATCCGCTATTCCAGTAACACGCTGTGGATGTAAGGCCGGTACCACGATATGTGTAAAATTCACATCTATACCGCTTCGCTGCCCCCACCCCGTTTTCATCGCATCCGGTAAGTGTCACCTCCTGCCCGTCTGTACCAAACGCATCAATTATTACTGCGGAAGGGGGTAGTGAGCTGCCGTAGATATCTACCCGTAATTTATTTGTTGTTGCCGGACTGTTATCAAACATTAAAGTGCCGGAAGGAAGCGCGCTAAAATCACAAGACGATATCCGCAAAGTTTGCGGCCCCGCGCCGGCGCGGAAAATACCGGCGGAATTCCCTGTGCCCGTGAATGTACAGCCGTGCAAATCGGCGTAGCACTTTTCCCAATTGATATATCCCGTAGATTGCAAAGCAATCGTGCATTTATCCATCCTATATTTTCGAGTGCCCGTAGAGCCTCCCAAATGTAGGATTGCACCGGCGGCGGTCAGGATGAAATGGCAGTCAGTATAGTTACCGACACCTGTTGTATTTTGAAATAAGTTCAGGTCGTCACCACTCGAAAAGCGAACCCCCATGAAGTTGACGTAAGCGGGGAGGGTCAAATCTGGTGTTGCACCTGTGACGGAAATATTAGTCGTGGCTGTAGTCGAATCATATACATTAGTCCCAGAATTTACACGATACACGCTACAGGAATCTGGCGGCGATGCCCCAGCACTAACTGTCAGAAGTAGTGAAGCGGCTTGAGTTTCTGCGTGATTATGCGCTACCCATATAACATCTGCTATAGTCCATGCCGTTAATGCAGGCTGGATCGTAGTATAAGCATTCACCCATGACGTGCCGTTATTCAGCCCTGTCGCGTTGCTATCAACATAGATGATGGCCATTACTCACCCACCGCTTTTTCAATAGTATTCAGCGAATTACTGAGATTCTGCATCTTGGTTTTTAGGGTGGTCCATTGTGTATTAGTCAGGCCAAAGACTGTTCTAATCTGCACATCCGTGAACCGTCCGTTTGTAATCCATTCAAGTATCCGCCTGGCAATTTTCCCGCATTCTTCGCGTGATGAAGCTTTGAATAATTCTCGCACTTTGGTGGCCGCCTCAGTTGCCGACATATAAACGAAGGGGGTATCCCAGGCGGAGCCAAACAATACATCCCGCAGCTCATCTTCGATCAGTTCCGGCGTGATGTCCCAGCTAGTTAGCTTTGCTACCACATCAACCCCCGCAGGCAACAATGCCCACCGAAGATGGACCTTCCCTGAGGCCGCAACAAACTGAAAGCAAACGTAGCGCCGCCCATCGGCCTGCATTTCGGCAAAAACAATAGATTTTGCTATCGCCATTATTTATCCAAACCTTTTTGTTGCACTTTCATCACATAAGGATCAAGTTCCTTATGAAGCATAATGAAACCTACATTACGGATAACCTCTACCCTACTTCCAACCGTCCGCGTTTCCACTTTCTGATATCCAGCATCATCACGCTCTAATAATACACCACCTTTCAAAGCGTAAGGATTTCGCTTAACTACAATATATAGACTCATACTAGTTTATCCGTCGGGTAATAAAAACTTATATGGCCAATTTATCTTCTATTTTCATTATCAAATCATGCTCAAATGAAATACTTCCTATATGCCCTATCTCTTTAGATAAATCCTGATCCACCCAGATATTTATTCCATTCTTTTCTAACTTCTCACAGAAAGCCCAATCCTCTCCCGTATAGGCATCTAAAGCAGAACTCCAGTAGGGGGTAAACCAAGGTGCAATCATACCCGGCTTCTTAAATATATCCATATCTAAAAGAAGAACACCCGTTCCTAACCGCCAGACTTGCGCGAGCCCCGTACTTTCTACCGTTGTATATAACGGAGTCCCCTCAGTGGAAGCAGCAGCGAGCCGGGCTGTTGGCCCACTCGGTAACTTCTTAGTTGCAATATTACAACCTACCACCTGCTTCTTATGGGCCAGCAAACGGTGAGCAATATCTTGCGGAAAAGTCTGATCACTATCAATAAATAAAACATGTGTAGCTTTAGCCGCCAGCGCAGCCTTAATTATATTATGCCTTAATTGTGGTAGAATACTCCCTTTTGCATTATGCACCGTGAACTGCTGCCGGGCATAACCAGGTACTTGTTGGCTTAGATAAGCTACCAAAAAGGCAAGACTCATACCAAATTGCGCTGTCCAAGTGTCCGTACTGGGAATTCCTACCGCCAAGCGTAGTTCCTTACTCATCATCTTCCGCCATTTTCGTATACTCATTTTCTTCATCAGCTGGAAGAATCTTAACCTTCACGGCCTCCAGGCACATGTCACCTCTATCTTCCAGTATTGCCAGCTTTGCTACAGTCCCCTCAAGGTGCACCACTATCTTAGTCGCTAGTGTCAAATCTTTTAACTGTTTTTTATCCACTGGAATATAAACATATCCTGTTGGCGACGGTGACGGTGGTTTTATGCTATTAATTTTCATTTCTTCTCCCCCTTCTTTTTCCTTTCACCCCCATAAGATTTCCCGTTGAGAAAACAAATATGTTGATAACTTCCGTTTGGAAATGTTTTGGTCCTAAGCCTTCCCCCCGCTTTTACACATTTATCAAAATCCGCAGGCATTTTGTAATCCTCTATGCAAAAAAGGAGGGGGAAGAAACCTCTCCCCTCCAACACAACACTACAGCGTAAAATTCCCCAAATACGCCATTGTTTTCTCATGCCGAATTTCTAAACCTGCCTCCGTCAACCACTGCCCTTTTTGAGCATCAGCATCGGGGGCCTGAATATTATCCTGCATTACCGTATCACGCAAGGGGCGATACCTGAGTGCACTAGGGTCAATGATGAAAGCACTATTAGTAAACTTCCCATGCACATTCAGTAAAGGATGGGTTCGCACATACAAAGTACCTTGCGGCAGAACCCAGCGCTGAAGTTCCATCCCATAAACTTTAATCGTACTATCAAAGTTAATGCGGGTACTGGAGCTATTACGTGCTAGTTTATTCAGATTATTAAGGAACCCATTACCGGCAAAAACAATACGTTCACTACCAGCATTTCCTGCATTATAATCAAAGACTTTATAGACAGCATCCAGAAAAGTATCTTCTGTTGGGGCGGTGGTAAAGACTTTCGCGTTAGTCGTAATAAAACTACGAAGTCCACCCGTAAAGCGTTTTACCTTAGTACCACCCGTGTCCTCATAAGCTTTACCAAAAAACCACGCAAACTCCAAAGCCGCAGAATGATCAAACATTTTTCGTGCCTTATCATTCTTCAGCGGGTCACCAGTCCGTGTCGTAGTCGCCTTTGCGGTATTTGTAATTTCATATGCCGTCTTAAAAATCTGACAATAGTTGGTTTTCTTCGTTGGATTTCTAGTGGTAGCATTGGGAGACGTACTTCCTTCTTCATAAGTATTCCCAATCTTTGTAATAACCGCACTAACACCAGTCGCTGCCCCAGCCGTGCCGGCCTGGGCGCGCTTCACAACGATTGCTACATCAGAAGTTACAGAAGAGACCAGGACGATTTCATTGTCATAACCTGCAACTTCCGTCTTTTCTACCAGTAAAACATCACCCGGCACAAGGTCTAAACCCCCAGACACAAGTCCAAAAGCCGTTGAAGTTGCACTCGCACCTGTAGCATCCATTGTTACACGCACAGGATTATTTTCTTCCTCCCACCAAGAGAACTCAGGGTCATCCACACTCTCACTTGCCATCTTACTCATTAAAGCAGTAAGAGGTGCAGTGCCATTTGGATTTCGTTTGAGAATTAATTCACGAAAATTCTTGGGACGTTCATCTGTCGCCCAATCCATAGTACCACGTAAACCTGCAATAGAAGCCATTATCTTATTCCTCGTCTATTATTTCCTGAGCAAACCGCTCAAATGCTGTCATAGGTTTTGTCTTTTTAATACTACCGCTATTAGCACTTCCTCCGGGCATCGCCGGAGCAGGTGGCGCTGATGGCACCGTTGAAGGCAGAATTTCCTCCTCCATCCGCGCTCCGATAGGCAGTTTGAGATGCATCATAGCTTGAAGTCCAATTTCTTCTATGGCCTGTTCCCTGGGAACGCTTGAATTAATTTGCCCGTATAAGCTGGCAATTCGATCCACCGTTGTTTCATGCCCCTTAAGCGCTTGCCATTTGCCATAAAACGCATCCACAACTTGCCTATCTGCCACCCTCCGCGCCGACACAGAATCAATCACTCTTGGAAGTTGTGCCATTAGGGTTTGTACTACAGAGTCCAAAACCTCTACATGTAACTTTGCCGCAAACTTCGGTAATATCTGTTCTGGATTTAATTGTAAGGTTTCTGCTTCCTCCGCAGAAAGCCTGTAGGTTGAATCCGCTAAACGTGCCTCAAAGGTTTGCCGCTGCTTCTGCAATTCCTCTATATCCGGCGTCACTACCTTAGTCTCTGGAGCTATCGGCGCACCCAGAATTGGCTCAGCAGCTACCTCTATCCCTTCGGGTTCAGACACTTTCTCCGGAATCTGTGCTACGGTTTCGGCCTTTACGCCTACTTCGGTCCTCATAGATTCCTTCGTTTGTACCTCACCTTCAAGGGAGAGTGGTTCGCTTACTGTTTCCTCCTCTTCCTCTCCTAGAAAACTTTCAATCTCTGAATCGGATAAACTCCCGACAGTTTCCACCACAGGTGCTCCGGCAGGTGCCTCTTCCTCAACTTCCGCAAATTTTTTCTTACTCAAATCCCACATATAACTATTCCCCTTTTAGCTCTTGCTTTTGCTCTTCCAAGCTCTCTACAATAGAGTCTGGCAGCAGCGTGAATAACTTAATCCCGGCCCTCTCATGTTTTAACTGTAAAAGGCTAAACATATCTTCAAACGATTTTATCTCCATCGTGTGCATTTGTACCTCCCGGAGATGTATCTGCTCTTGTGCTGTTTTAACCAGTCGTTCCCATGCCGGAGACCTGTCCAGGTTCAGGAATGCGTGAATAATCTCGTTCAGCTCCTCCTCCCCCAGCACCTGCGTTTCTATTTCCATTTGCACCCCCTATTGGTACCGTATTTCCCGCCTGCATAGCCGCAGCCGCTTGGGCATCCGGTACAACTTGTACTCTAAACTGTTTAATGTTCCGCATACCCGCTAGTTGCGCCATCCACTCAAAAATACCGCCTATCTTATATTGCCCTTGAAGTTCAGGGATATTCCGCATACCCGCTAGCAATTCGCGCCAGAGGTTTGCCTGCGCGAACCTATCAATAGGCATTGTACCATCAACAGGCACAAAATCAAAAAATCCCTGAATATCCTCGGGGCTCACCGCCCGAAAAGGTGCCTGCTGGGGGTCCAACAAATCCCCTGCAATCTTAAACTGCCTTTCCAGCTCATAATACTGCTGGGTATTCTGTAACATAATCTGCGCCATCAGACTGTAATCACCAGCACTCCAGTATTCCGCTGTCGTCTTTAGTCGATTAATACCGAAAGAAGATGAGGTTCTAACTTCTGTTGCCGTTTTGCGCCCCCCGGCATTCACCATCCCCATTATATTATCAGTCACACCACTGACACGCTGTATCATATCCGCTAGCAGTTGCATATCCCGGATATGCCCCTGGGTGACATCTACTACAGGCAATTGCATAATAGAAGCCCTAACATCTGTGCCCCAAGCCGCTTCCTTCAGGCGTATCAGGCGTTCGGCACTCCCTGAGGTTAAATCCTTGGTGACTATCCTACTCGGATCATACACAAATTGGTTATTCAAGGCACTTCGTACATTGTAAAAGTGTGTATTCACCAGCCAAGTCATTGTATCTTCAAGCGGCTTCAGTATCTCTAACATGCTACGGGTGCGTTGCGCGTAGCCATCAATTTCATACGGAAGGATAAAAACAGGAAACTTCCCATGTAAGGCCCCATGAGGCCGAGCTTCCAATAGAATTTCATCATCCGCTAGCGTAAAGATCCATATTTCAGGGCTTGCCCCTTTTCCTAAATGCCAATTCTTAGGTATTAGCCGAATGTAAATTTCAACCAAACTTACAAAGCCTATATCAGCTATATCTGGGGTCGTTAGCGATATCCCCTCCCCTACCAAATCACCGGGGAGTTGCACTTGCGAACTTCCGTGTATCCTTTGGTTTTGCTGACTGTGCCGCGCCTTTAGCCTTTTTTGCAACTCTATGACATTTTCCGCTATGTACTTTTTGCTATCCGCTCCATTAATAATTGTATTCCAACTCACATCCACGTAGCGGCCAACGAATTCGCCACTTTGCAACTGAATAAGGGGTACCCGAGGGTCCAACAGGCAGTCCTGGGGCCTTACATTAAAAATCTTATTCCCCACATATCCAGGAATTGTCTTTGTCCGCTTAATCTTCTTAGCTTTTTTTCCCAAGAGGGGCATCCCCATAAATACCGCCGGTTCTTCTATAATTTCAGCGACATTTATCAACTCCTCCTCCCAATAATTCCAGAGAACTCCATAGCTATACTTAGGGGCATCGTGCATCCAGATATACAAAGGCACTATCATACGCCCTACATTCATCTGGTAATCAATGAGGGCATCCACGGCCTGTACGCGCGCTTCAGGCTCCCCATGCCTAGCGGCAAATTGTAATACAGGATTCCTGCCGAGAAATACACTTGTCCAATAAGTGTGGGCGCTCAGTAATACTGCATAGGAGTAAGGAATTTGAATTGTAGTGTATTGGGGGGAACCCGCCGAGCGTTTCGCTTTGCGTATAGCATCCACCTCCGAAGTTGGCATATAGGCCAAAAAACGGTTTTCACTATCCTCAAAAGAGGCTGCGGCATCCTCTACGGCCTCACGCCCCAGGCGAATCCGTGCCCTCACGCCTTCCCGTATTTTAGTATGAAGATCACTTCCGCTGAAGAGGTCAAAATTAGCCCCAATACTCATGGGCAAGCTCCCCGAAACTCTAACTCGGGTATATTCTTTTCTTCATCTTCTAACATTTTGAGGTAATCCCCCTCAAAAATCACACCATCATTCAGGGCAGCATTAATAGCCATAGCTACACTCTCTATTTCATCATCATTTTTTACGTTTGGATATAGTCTATACTGCTCAATAAAGCCTAACTGCGAGGGGTGCACAAAAAGAATGCGCCGTCCTACAGCATCACCTATACTATCAATGATACGATTAACTTTTTTCCGGCGATCATTTCCCGTATCTGATGTGCGTATCCAACGCCCCCGCCGCTTTAGTGCCGTTTCCAAATACCATTTAAGTGTTCTCTGATAGTTTATACTCTCAACCGCCAAGAGGTTAATCCTGGGGTAGGTCTCCAGAATCTCAAATAATTGTGCTACGCTCCAATCTGGCGAATGCCCTCGGCTTTTCCGGGTTTCCAGTAGATAAAGCCGCTTCTTCCACTTTCCGATGACGGACCAAACTTCCCAATCCTTTGTTCTCAATCCTGTTGCTACTTCTTTATCACTAGGGGGTGGCACTGGGTCTACAGCAACATAATAGGTCATTTCATCTGGATCGGGAAGAATATCATAATATTGAAGGCCGTCAACGGGAAATACACTAGTAGCATCCGATGTAATACAGCATTCCTTCTCGCGCATCCACAGATGCAGTTTTCCACGGGCCGTAAAACTTTCTTTTTCACGCTGTAAAGTTTGTGTATCCCACCGGGAAGGCCAACGGCTTTCTCCATGTTCGTCAAAGACACTGAAGGTTAAACTGGACCAACTTGAATCCCTCATACAACGTTGAATAGAATCTTCAACATGCAGTGTCGTCTGCATAAAAACCATTTTCGCGAGGGGATTCTCACTTACGGGCGCTAACGAATTCCTCAGGGAACCATTGATAAAATCATCTGTTTTCTCGCGCTGTTCCGGTGTGGCGGTGTTCTCTTCATCACAGGGGTCATCTACTACTATCAAATCTGGCCGATAGTCATCAACATTAATTCCGCGTGTAGAGCCTGTGATGCCTAGGGCAATCACCCGTATGGGGACTTCATCTATACCATGGAAGATTTCTATCTCTTCAGAAGTCCATTTTGAACCCTTGCGCAAGCCAAAAGTTTGCACCCACGTGGAATTAAACTCAACGGCACGCATTAACCATTCGATTGTACGCCGCGCATGGTCTTGGCTCTTACCTACAACAACTATCGTGCGTGAAATGCCGTAGGCAATTCGCTTACTGATAAAAAGGCGTACTTTCGTCGTCTTGGCACCATCACGAAAAATCATAAAGGCCACTAAACGGGCATCGGAGTCCAAAACGGCATCCATCTCCCTGTGAAAGGGGGGGCTTGTTTGCCTTACTGTCTTGGGGAAAAAAACACGCGCATAAAGCTCACTATCCATGGCGGCCAGCGTAACCAGTTCCGACATGGCTATGTTCACTGGGGGTGCTTGGTACGCTAAGGGTGCCATATGTGTACGTTAAAGGCTCCTACCCTTGTATCTAATAGCTGGGGCGTCATGCGTGGGCGTTGCGGAAAAGCTGTCGAAGGATCGAACCATTTTACAACCTCACACACATGCATAGACCATAAAGAAGGTGGAAAAAGGGCGAGAAGAACGGGAACATATAAGCGCCATAGCTGCCACCAAGCATCAACGGTGTGCTGGTATTTTACCTCTATACAGGTAATTATGCCTTCATCCGCACGGATAAGAATTCCATCCGGCTGGCACCACCGCAAAGGACCGCCAGGCTCTTGGAAATGTAACCAAGGGGATGCAATATATTCATTTCCATATAGCTCCTGAAGGTATCCTTGCACTTTCCGTTCATATGCTACACCTAAGGCGCGCCGTCCCGTTCTTCTCTCTTGTTTCCTTATAAATGGTGGCGCTTCCGTAGACCACTTGGCCCACAGTACACGCTCCACAGGTTTAAATTTCACCGGGGGCAGGTAATGTACCTGCGGGTAGCATGCGACTGCGTGCATTTGCCAGCACAGTCGCATCTACCAGGTAGTAGTTGTTCTGCTGCTGGCCGACAAGGGCGGGTGGTGGCGTTGGGCCTTTCGAGGGGGCATAGCCCAAGCGGTGTAACGTTTTGTCTGCGGCAGCTAATAGAAATTCCGGGTCTGTGCTTGCCCCAATTGCATCTCCCAGCTTATCTACCGCTACGTGAGCTACGCCAAGGAGTTTCTCCCTCAGGGGGACTACGGTCTCGCGGAAGACTTCTTGATTTTTTTCCTGGTACCGGGCCTGAAAGACATCCGAATGTATGATGATTGAGAGCCAGGCCTCGGTCACCCCAAAGTGCTGGGCCATCTGCCAACGGGGGCAGTGTGGATTTACGAGCAGAAAATCCAGAATGGCATCGTGCCTGGGGGTGAGTCCTTTGATGGATGCGCTGTCGGCCATGTTGAAAGCTCGCTGGGCGTGGGGGTGCTGTGTAAAGTGTAGGATGGGTGGAGGGTGTTGTCAAGGGTGAGGCGTAAATATTAATTATCCGCCGGTATAAGGTTAACTTCTTAGTGCACAGCCGGGAGTGGTAATATAATAGCATACCCGCAGGCCCGCCCTGGGGGTGCCGGCCATGCTCGCACCGGCACCCGGCACCCGGCACCCTTTACCCACTAATCCTTACCTGTTTTACACACTAATCCTTGACTTTCCCGCATTTGTCGCCTACACTGTAAGGGTTACATCGGCATCCGGCCCCGCCGGCGTAACAAACCAAAATCATCCACCTATAGGAGTTACAAAAATGGCATCACGTAAAATGTCGAAGGAACTTAACACTACAAATGATACTGTTACATTTACCGTAGGGACTCATACCCTGGTCGTGCACAGCTCAGACTTCAGTGAGGCAACACTACGGCGTCTAACCCTACACGGGATTGCGCAAAAAATCGGGGATCAGGCAGCCGGCGTAGCATCAGAGTCAGACATTGTAGAGGCCATCAATACTGCGCATGCGCAGTTGAAAGACAATATCTGGGGCACCACGCGGAAATCAGGTGCTGCGAAGGTAGATAAGCTGGCACTGGCGTTGGCTACTGCTGCGGATGTTACAGTTGGGGAAGCTATTGCCAGCCTTGTGAAACTGAGCAAAAAGCAGAAGATGGCACTGCGCCGGCGGCCTGAGATTATCACTGAGCTGGCTAAGATGGCGCTTGCGGAAGCCGGACCGGAAGCCGGGGGTCTCAGTGCTTTCCTAATCTAATCGTGTTGTGATCGTGCCTTCACCCCACATGGCCGGTGAGGGTACGATTTTCCGCCCCACAGGCCCCCCACACCCCCTGTACGGCCTCTAGCGCCACGATCTACCCCCTACACATCCTAACCTACCGCCCCCCACCCCACACGACCCCTAAACCCCAACCACCGCCGGCGCCGGCCACCTCGGTGCTGTAGCAACGATGCAACGCCCCCATTGCGCGCATTGCACGCATTGCGGGTAAATCAGAAAATGAAAAGAGGGCATATTCCCGCCATTGGTCCCTGAATTGGTCCGTTAATGGATCCCTGAATTCTCGGGAAACCGGTCCCCCCCCCCCTCTCCCCCCACTACTTGTATTTACCTTTTTTTTTTTATAACAATAGAATTAGTAAGGGATTACACCCCCCGCGAGAAGGGGGTATAATGCAATTCCCCGGTAATTCAAGGACCAATTTACGGCCCCATTCAGGGACCAATCCAAGGAATCAACACCCCAACCTTGACAATCCCACCAATCCCACCTACACTTATACCCACAACCCCCCCCCCCCCACACCATTGGAGCCCCCCATGACCCAAACATCCCTCACCCATCTAATCAGCGCGGCCTGCGCAGATGCCCGCAGCACCCCCAGCACCCTCGACACAACCGAAGCCACCCTCCGTGCCCGCGCACGCGCCCGCCATCTCCACCTCGACGCCTTCCAGCCCATTGCCATCGAGCTCCTCATAATCCGCACCTCTTGCACCTGCGGCCGCACCTACGAAGCCCCTAACGGCGGCAACCCCCTCTTGGTCTACCAGAACACAAAAACCCTCGATATCTGGAAAGTCCAACGCGCCCCCTCCAGCCTTGGCAGCTTCGCCACCACCCTACCCCACACTCTCAGTTACCTCTCCGTCCAGGCCCTTCGCTGCCCCGCTTGCACCCCCAGCACCATTTGTGAAGACTACTTCGGGCTCGAGCCTAACTACATCTTCGAACTTCTCCCCCCAGGAGCACTGAGCCATGACTAAACTTTCCTCCATCCACAGTTTTCCCTCCCCCTACTGGGCCCTCCTCGATGAGATGGCCAAAGGCACCGAGATACATCTCACCTTCTCTTCACAGAAGGAAGCCGAAGCCCTCCGCTTCACCCTTTACCGCTTTCACGGCCTTTTAAAGAAGGCCTCAGAACACAGCCACACACCTCCCCTCGAAGCAATCCGCTACAGCACCCTCTACAAACGCGCTAAAGCCTTTGCCCACATCATCGACCACTTTACACTAATCATCCGCCCCCGCGAACGCTGCCTCCTCGAAACCGCCTTCGCCCACGCCTTCCAGCACCGGGTCACCGAGGCACCCGCCCTCGACCTCATTCCGCCCTCACCCCCAGCCTCACCAGACATCTACGCAAATGCCCCCCGATACTTCGACAACACCGTCCCAGGAGATACAAAATGAACCCCACACACCCAGTTTCCCCCAGCCACTATAACGAACTGCTCCGTACCGCCACCGAACGCCAGCGGAATGCTTACCGCCTCACGGCCTGGCGACACCGTTTCGCCCTCCACCTGGCGGCCAAGGCGCAGGCAGCCCCCACACCTTTACCTGCGGAGTCACTACCAGCCCTATTACGGGATCAAGCCTCATAGCCCCAGGTCCCACAGCCCCGGGAACTATTTTGCCCCCAGCACTTGACATTCACGGCGGGATAAACCATACTTACCCCCACACTAAAACATCCACCACCACCACTAACCAAAAGGAACTCCCCATGCTTTCTCCCCTAATGATTTTCACCCTTCACACTGCACCAACCCCCTTCTTCGTCACATTCAGGCACAAAAGAACAGGCCAGGCGCTCATCACCCGGCACCTTTGCCACCCCCAGCTACAACGCAGTCCCCTTGGCTGGACCGCTAAGCTAACCCCCGAGGGCCGCTACCTAGCTGCCGCGCTCGCCAGTCTCCCAGATGCCGTCCTCAACACCCTCCGGAGGAGCTAAATATGCAACACCACACCCACAAGCGCCGATCTACCGATCACCTCCCAGAAGGCAATCCCTCATGGCTTGCTCTTCTCGCATTCGCATTCACAGGCCTCGCCCTAGCCCTAACCGTTGCCGCCCTCTTATCCCTTATCGTGAGACACCTCCAATGATGACTTCCACTGACCTCTTTACCTCCGCTTCCCCCGGTGAACACCTCTGCATCTATGCACCCGGAAGCTCCACCTGGGCAACCTTCGACGCCCTCGACCTTACCACAAACACCCTACACGCAACAAACGGCAGCGGAGCCCCCCTCCGCTATTCGCTACAAGATGCCGAAATTGCCTACAACTATACCGCTCATTACTGGACCATTCGCCTCTTCCCTCCAACACACCACACATCCCCCACTACAGGAGCCTAACATGTACACAGCCAGCGCCTCCAGCGCCACCACACCTACCATATCATTCCAGAACCCAGGGCTAATCCCCCTGGAATGCATCACTACCTTCGGTCTCTCTGCCAAAGACACAGCCAACCCCATCGGCCAATTCGGCACGGGCCTCAAGTACGCCATTTCCATTATCCTGCGCAACGGCGGCAGCTTCACCCTCTACCGAGGCCTTACACCCCACAAGTTCTCCCTGGGGCAGAAACAAATTCGAAACCAGGACATCACCTTTATTAAAATGGATAGCATTGAACTTCCCTTCACAACAAACCTTGGGAAACAGTGGGGCATGCCCCTAGCCTTCCGTGAACTCTACAGTAACAACCTTGACGAAGGCGGATTCACCCAGGCCGGCACCATCCCCCCCTCACCCGAAACAACCACTATTTCCGTCACCCACCAAGATTTCCTCACGGCCTTTCAGGAGCGAGACACCATGTTCCTCCCTCCCTGTCATCTGGTCTACGACCAAACATCTGCCGTCCAATGCTACCTGGGCGAAACCCCAACCACCTTTTACAAAAGCATCGCCATCCACACTGCCGCTCTCCCCTACCTCTACACCTACAACATCACATCTCCCATAACCCTAACCGAGGATCGAACTGTCAGATACAGCTCAGAGATAACGGACGCCATTTGGGCCCATTGCATCACCTCCACCAATGCCACCTACATCCACAAGGTACTGACCGCCAGCGATTCCTATCAGGAAGGCCACATGTACATTCCTTCGTCTCTCCCCAACCATGTCAGCACCACCTTCCTCCAGACACTACACAGCCTCTCCTACAAACAGATACACAATTACTATCTAAGGCAATTAAAGGAAGCCCTCCTGAAGGGCACCCAATTCTCCCCAGTACCCATAACCCTTTCCCCCGTGGAAACTATCCAACTCCAACGCGCCCTCACCTTCCTTACCCAGTGCAACCTCATCACACCGGACAAGTACCCCCACGTCTGCACCTCCGATCTCCCATGCCACACTCTTGGCCTCGCAAAGGATGGACAAATCTACCTGAACAAAACAGCTTTCCGCCAAGGGACTAAAATGCTCGCCGGTACCTACCTGGAAGAATACCTCCACCTTGAAACGGGCTACGCTGACCTAACACGTGAGCTGCAAAACATACTCATCGACACCATCATTACACTAGGCGAACAACTGCAAGGCGAACCCCTCTGAGCCGCCCCACACCCACACCAGGAGCCCCCCATGTACAAACATAGCGATCAGGACTACTATCACACAACCCTCACCATCCCTATCATAATCCACTACAATTATGAGCCCAACCTCCAGAACCTCGGGGCAAACCCCACAGTAGAGATTTTCCACGTTTGGGACATCTCCCACGGCGAACAACGTAAAGTTCCAATAGCGCTCCCCACGGCACAGATTTCTCTCCTGGAGCAAGAGATACTTTCCATCTACATCGCGGAGGATTTTCAGTGAAAACTATCATGCAAGGCATACACCACACCGACACTGACCGCTACTCCCTAGAGTTCTGGCTCTTTGAGGACTACCCACGGGAAACCGCCGCCTTCCTCCCCGCAGACTTCCACGACATGCTCTTCATGGATCACCTCGGGGAAGAAACCTACTACACTCTCCGGCATCTCTTTCTCCGCTGCCGCTACACGGCAACAAACGATTTTTTGTTCCTCGAGTTCCAGCTTCCTTTCTCCCCCGAAACGAAGATGCCATCTAATTTCCTAGCACGTTCCTTATGCTTCCCCATCAACTCCACAGTAGAGGTAATCACCAATGGCTAAAACAGGACGCCCCAGACACATTGACCCCCCAGTAGAGGTCCATATTTCCCTCCCACAATCGCTAGCCGTTACCTTGGACCTTCTCCTCCACAGTCCAGTAACGGGAAAACCCAAGGTAGGCGCTCGCAGTCAACTATTAACGGCCCTCCTTGAGGATTTTATTCAGGCCTATAGTACAAAGCAGGCCACAATTTCTACTGAGCGAACTTTTAGCATGCTCTATTCTATCATTCACAATCATTATCGAGCTTAAGAGTCACACAGAGTCAAGCTTAACACATATTTTTCTAAATTATCCTTGACACGTATGCCCACATGGGCCATACTTTACATGCAACCGGCTGTTTTTCCACAAGAGTTTTGCGGCCAACACTGAAAAACTCTTGCAGCAATAGGAGAAGAACATGATAAAACAAACTCTAGTAGAGCTAGCAGTAGATGTTATAGAGAAGCACACAGAGCTTGAAAGAACATGCAAACAGTGCAAGAGCCAGCAAAGCGGCTGGTCTCTGCACTCAATGGCCGGGTACGAGGCCGAAAGGATTACGATTGAAGGATTAAAAAATGCGTGGACAATGTTGGATCAGCTTAACCGATTGGCACAGGCCAGCTTGAGCACAGAACCATCGCGCCTACAGGTTAGGCTAGATGAAGCTCTTGCAGCAATCGCCGCAGAGGAGCGCGAGGCCTGCGCAGATGCCACAGAGTTAGAACTGATTACAGTAGGAGACTACACAATAACACATGATCTAAATGGTGATTATTGGATTGGGCACAAAAGTGGAGAGGGGATGCAGGTATTCAGGCTTGACTTTGAGAAGCTAATTTCAGTCTACTATAACGCAGAATTAACCACCCCACCGGCCATAGGCACAACGGAGAAATGATCATGGAAATTTTTGTTGCCAACAAATTACCAGATATTGACCAGCAGCAAATTAAACGTGGTATGTGCCCTTGGTGTTTGCGGCGACCGCCGCACGGGCGCGATACATGGCGTGCAAACGCGGGCTGTGGGACTACGGAGATTACACCAATACACGAGCGCGCCAGGCTCCACAGTGGGATGCTTACGCAGACCGCGAATGGATTGCCGAGCGAAACAAAGATTTACCGTCTGGTGCCGAACCATTCTATGAAGATTATGAATTCTAAATTTTTGGAGATACTATGAAATGTTTGGATTTATTTTGCTGTGGCGGCGGTGCTGGAATGGGCTACCACTTGGCAGGCATGGAAGTGGTTGGCGTGGACATTGACCCCCAACCAAAATATCCGTTTGCTTTCGTGCAGGGAGATGCGCTCGAATACCTCGCTGCGCACGGGCATGAATTTGATTTCATCCACGCCTCTCCACCGTGCCAGAAGTGGTCAATAATCACGAAATGCGGCGGCAACATCGACCATCCTGACTTAATTGATCCGGTGCGCGAACTGCTGCAACGAAGCGGCAAGCCGTGGGTGATTGAAAACGTCCCCGGTGCACCGTTGCGCGACCCGGTGATGCTGTGCGGCACGATGTTCGGATTGAACGTGATACGCCACCGGAACTTTGAAACATCGCACCCGGTGCGCCAACCATCCCAATGCCGGCACACCAAGCACGTGGTGAAGCACGGGCGCAGGCCGGACAGGGCGATGCACTACGCCGCCGTTACGGGGCATTTCAGCGATGTTGAATTTGTGCAGGAGAGCATGGGCATAAAATGGCTTGGGCAAAAGGAACTGGCGCAGGCAATCCCCCCAGCCTACACGCGCTATCTAGCCGAAGCGTTGATGAAGCCTTTGCCGAAGCCTTGAAAGAGGGTAAAATTTCACAGATTATTTATATCCCAATGGAGAAGATGCAATGCAAAATATTATTGAAAGACTGAATGATTTCCGTTCCCGCATTATACAAAAAAGGGAACTAGAAGCTGCGGGACAGCCCATACCTCCGGAATTGATAATCTCAACAGAAGAATACACAACTGCCCTACAGTTACTACGTGAATCCCGTAACGCAGGCCGTAGCGAATCCCCAGCGAAGCCGGGCAGCGAAACCCTTCCTCTAAACCTGAAAGACATGTTCCTTTGAGGTGCTAAGGGGCCAAGGGGCTAAAATGCCAAGGGCAAGAAAACTATTCGATTACCCTGGGGAGTTATTCATCCTCATACGTAAGGTGAATGCAGACCCTGCCACCTGGATTACACAGCAATGTGCAACTCATGCACAAGCTATGGCCCTCCGGGCTTTGTTTTACAATTTCCGCAGCCGCCTACATACTTGCCCGGAACTTGTAGCCCTGGCCCAACAGGCAGAACACTTAGTTTTCATCGTGGTAGAGAAACAATTACATATCCAGTATAAACCGAAAAAAGAGACCAAAATATGAAAACCAAACCTCCCTTTCCCGAATACATCGACTCCAGCATGAGAGCCACTATGACTTCCTGTCAGAAACAATTCTACTGGCAATATCTGCGACACCTTGCCCCGCTTACCACTCCCATTGATCTCCACTTTGGCGGCTGCTTCGCCTCTGGTTTGGAGGCCGCACGCCATTACTTCTACAGCCCAGGGGGCACGCCCGAGGAAAAGCAATCGCGAGCACTTGCAGCCGGACTTGAAGCGATTCTAATCGCCTGGGGGCCACCTGCCCCTGCCACCGAGGGCAAACCCCCCGCAGTAAAAACACTAGACACCTGCCTTTTAGCTCTAGAGTCCTATACCACCCAATATCCCTTTGCATTCGACCATTTACAGCCTCTTAGCTTACGCACCGTCAACGGCGAAGTCCCCGCCGTAGAATGTTCCTTTGCCCTGCCTATTCCAGAAGTTCTGCACCCGGAAACAGGGCTACCCCTTTTTTATTGTGGCCGTTATGACATGCTTGCTAAGTTCAATAACAACATCTTTATTGTAGACGAAAAGACCACAACACAGTTGGGACCAACCTGGACCCAGAAATGGGAACTCAGGGGGCAATTAACAGGTTACTGTTGGGCGGCACGCACTTACGGTTTCCCCGTTGTGGGGGCTATAATTCGCGGCGTAGCTATCCGCAAGCATACCATAGAGCATGTTGAAGTTCTCACCTATCGCAGCAGTTACGAGGTTGATCTATGGTATGAACAATTAGTTCATGACCTTCAGCGTATAGTTAATGCTTACCAGACAGATTACTACGACTACGCTTTTAATGATACGTGTACCGCCTACAGAGGTTGTCATTTTCAGCGCCTCTGTAAAAGTGCGCAACCCGAACGCTGGATTTCCACAAACTACCGCGAGCATATCTGGTCCCCCCTAACGCCAAAGGATGCACCAAAATGACAGAAGATCATATAAAATTATCCATCATGTATGAGGTACTGCGAATACGCAGCACGTATCTCCCCAGTGCACAGCTAGAATTGGGTATAAGAGAGCTAAAAAAACAAAAGAATAAGATTCCCAGTTGGTCTGGCCTTGAAGAGATTTCATTATACGCGGCTGTGGATAAATTCTTAAAAAGGCTCCATGCGAATGCGGGGCAAAGACTATGACTGAATTTCATTACATCATACAGGGAGAATCCTTAGGCAAAGCCTCTAGGCAGCCCGTAGAACGTTACGGACATACTTATCCGTTACAAAATATAATCTATCTCTGCCCCATTTGTGGCGCATCCTGGGCTTCCATCATAGCAGAAACAGAAAGTTTACAGTTTCGCGCTTGGCATAAAACCTGTAACTCCTGTGGTGGTACTGGCTCGCTCTTTCGCCTCTACCCAGAGGAATTACAAGAATTGCCAAGACTGGCTCTCGAGCGCGAGATTTTTATTGCATTGCAAGACGCAACAGCCCCTAACTAAAGAGACCACATCCTATGACTCCACATGGCACTAATACCCTTCTCCTCGGCGCTTCCGGTACAGGTAAAACCTACGCTATCCGTACCTTCCTCGAAGCCGGCATTACACCTTTTATCTTATGCACGGAGCCTGGCATTGAATCTACGCTAGGCGATCTGCCCAAGGACAAATGTCACTGGCATTATGTAGCACCTGCTGCCCCCGATTGGGCGGAACTTTTTGACAGTGCAAAACAAATTAACACCCTTTCCTATAAGACCCTAGCAGAAAAAAGTGACATGAATAAAAGAAAATACGGGCAATTTCTTGAAATTATAAATCTCTGTAATAATTTCACCTGCAACCGTACAGGAGAATCTTTTGGTGATATTGCTACCTGGGGGCCAGATCGTGTCTTTGTCCTGGACAGCCTCAGTGGCCTCAACACTATGGTTATGAATCTTGTTGTAGGCAGTAAACCCACAAAATCTATGACAGATTGGATGGTGGCTATGGATAGCCTCGAGCGCTTTCTTACAACACTTGTAACTAGCCTGCAATGCTTCTTCGTTTTAACCGCACATCTCGAGCGCGAAACGGATGAAACAACTGGGGGTGTGCAACTAATGGCAGCTACCTTGGGGCGCAAATTAGCACCACGTCTGCCGCGCTACTTCGATGACGTAATAATGGCAAAACGAGATGGGGCTATTTTTAGCTGGTCCACCGCCGCGCATAATGTAGACCTCAAAACACGTAATCTGCCCCTCGCAGAAAACCTCCTACCTTCCTTCGTGCCCATCATTACAGCTTGGCGCACGAAAACAAAGAATCTCGAGGCTTTGGAACCCAAGGTCTCCTGATCGTCGGCAGACGTAAAATGCAACAACCGTAACCTTTAACAGGAGATTCAAAATGTTCGACCCAAATACCTTTGCAACTATGACAATAACCGAAGCTAATGCTACCGAATACACGCCAATCCCCGAGGATGAATACCAAGCTGTGGTGGACGAAATTGCAGCAAGAGTCACTACAACAGGCAAACCAATCCTAGATGTAACATGGAAGTTAGATGCCCCCCAGGCTCCAGATGCTGACGGTAAGAAAATACGCCAGAGTGTTTTCCTTGATGTCAGTGGTAGTGGTGACCTTCTTTCTGGCAAAGGAGCAAACATCCAATTAGGGCGACTACGGGAAGCTGTAAAGCAAAACCAGACTGGTAAAGCTTGGACCCCCAGCATGCTTATTGGATGTGTTGCTCACATCTTAGTAAAACACCGTTTGGAGGAAGCATCGGGGAAAATCTATGCCGATGTGAAAGGCGTGACTGCTCTCTAGGGCCGGTATACCCGGATAGGTTAGTGCAACCGAATAGGTGCATCTATATATGCAAGCATCAAGGGGGTGGAAAGCCCCCACTTTTTTCCCTCCGCAGGAGAGCCAAACTAATGCTACTTTTATCCCTTGATTCCATCAAAATACCACCAGATAGGCAAAGAACCTACATCGACTCTATTCGCATATCAGAACTTGCTAAGGACATTGCAACAAATGGACTCATACATGCAATCACGATTCGTGAGGAGGACAAGCAACTAATTGCTGGGGAACGCCGTTTTCGCGCCATTCAATATTTGGCTAAAAAACAGATTCCCTTTTACTATGGGGGAAAACTTATTCCTCCCAATTGCATTCCCGCTGTAACTATAGCAGAAGCCGATCCTGATACCTGTTATGCCATTGAATTAGCTGAGAATATCCAGCGGGAAGATCTTTCTTGGCAGGAAAAGGCCTTATCCACAGCCCGCCTTCATGACATTTTACTCACCCGTAATGCAGCGCAAACCATCCGTGATACGGCATCAGAAATAAAACAGGCAATAGCCCAAGGGGCTGAGATTACTGCTATAAGTGAAGACCTGCTTTTAGCAAAGCATCTAAATGACCCTAAGATACAAAACGTAGTTAGTAAAAAAGACGCCGTTAAAACCGTAAAACTAAAAATGCACAAAGAATATCTCACACACATGGCGCAGATACTAACGCCTTTACAGCAGAGACATAAACTCTTGGAAGGAGATGCCAAGGTTCTCCTAGTATCCTTACCAGATAATAGTGTAGATTTAATCTTAACCGATCCCCCCTACGGTATAAATGCACACGCTTTCGGTACAATGGCGGCCATAACTCACCACTATGATGACAGCTTTCCTGCATGGTTAGCGTTAATGCGAGTCTTGGCGGCGGAAACAATGCGTATCACTAAGCCTCAAGCACATGCCTACATATTCTGTGATTTTTCAAACTTTGTAGCCCTTAGGGAAATAATGCTGGATGCTGGTTGGTCCGTTTGGAAAACACCGCTCATTTGGGTAAAAGGGAACCAGGGGTTGGCACCTGAACTTGAATACGGCCCCAGGCGTTCCTATGAATGTATTCTTTTTGCTAACAAGGGTAAGAAGAAAACCCTAGAACTACGCTCTGACGTGCTAACACATAACGCCGCACAAGTAAAAGAGCATAGTGCGGCAAAGCCTGTGGAACTGTATATAGACTTAATCCGCCGCAGTGCTCTCCCTGGAAATACCATCTTAGATCCTTTCGCCGGTAGTGGTACAATCTTTAACGCAGCAGAAAAAACACATTGTTTCGCTATTGGAATGGAGCTTGAATCTTCCTCCATAGGATTGTGTAAGCTTCAATTGGAGCGCTTAAATGCAACCGAATAGCCCCCTTATTGTGGGAGAACTGAAAACCAAAGGGGAGGAAAAATTACTTTCCGATCTTTTGCACCAAGCTGGAATTCTCTACTATGATTGCTGCTTTGTTGCCAGCACACAAACCCTAGAGGTAATCCAAACCTCAGTCGAAACGCATAAGCCAGCCGTTGTATTACTGCTTGGTGATCAGGCGCTGCAAAAGTGCACGGGCAAACTAAGTGTGCATAAATGGCGCTCATCATACCTAAAAGGGGATTCTCAACTTGAGCTAACGTATCAGCCCCAAATGATAGCTACCTTTGACATGGAGAGTGTAAATAAAATGTGGGCTTGGAGTTACCTCGCTGTTCACGATTTCAAACGGGTGGCGCAGGAATTGCACCAACCCGTTCAGATTCCTGAATATAACTTTATCCTAAATCCTAATTATAATCAAACCTGGGCCATCCTAACTGAATTGCTCACCCAGGCAGAAGCGGGGGAACTCCAGCTTTCAGTCGACTTGGAAACCCGCGCTAGGCAGATAGCTTGTGTCGGCCTGGCTTGGTCCCCATTAGACGCTATATGTATCCCCTTTATGATTACTACAGGGGATAGCAATTACTGGACCCTTGAGGAAGAATTATCCCTGGTACAGGGGCTGGCCAAACTCCTCACGCATAGGAATGTACGAGTTGTGGGGCAAAACTTTCTTTATGATGCTCAATATCTAGCCCGCCAATGGGGAATCGAAGTCCTTCCTAGCTTCGATACAATGATAGGACATGCTGTTTTATTTCCTGGGCTTCCTAAAAATTTAGGTTTTCTCTCTTCCCTTTACTGTAAATACCACTATTACTGGAAGGATGAATCCGAGAATTGGAAACCTTCCGAGGGCGAGTTACAACTATGGAAATATAACTGTAAAGATTGTGTTGCCACTTTAGAGATTGCTTTGGAGTTACAGCAAGCCTTATCTAGCGCTAATCTTTCAAAGCCCTTTAGTTTTGAAATGTCGCTTCTTCGCCCTATCTTACATATGATGTTGCGCGGTACTGCTATAAATGCAAAGGAACGCGGCAAAATGCTTATGGACCTCTTACAGGCAAAAGCTCTTTGTGAGGAGTATTTTTGCGCTATCCTTCCCGGCATTAAACTGGCGGTAGCAAAAAACGCAAAGCCTTGGTATACCTCTGCAAGGCAGCAACAAACACTTTTCTATACCATCTTTAGACTGCCACCGATACGAAACCGAAAAACAGGCAAGCCTACCTGTGACGATACGGCTTTGGTCGAGATAGGTAAAAAAGAACCCTTGCTGCAACCACTATGCACAACACTCGCAACATATAGAAGCCTTGGTGTTTTCCTCTCTACTTTTATTCAAGCCCCCCTGGATCATGACAAGCGTATTAGATGCAGTTATAATCCGGTAGGCACCGAAACATTTCGCTTTAATTCTACTACTGACGTTTTCAACTACGGTACAAACTTACAAAATATCCCAACAGGAGACTTCTAAATGAAGCTGCCGAATGTACGAAAAATGTTTGTTCCTGATCCGGGCTATACCATAGGTGATTGTGACCTAGATAGGGCAGATTTACAGGTTGTAGTCTGGGAAGCCGAGGATGTGGAACTGAAGGATATGCTACGTGCAGGCATTGATATCCATATGGAGAATGCAAAGCTACTATACAACACAACCGCTGTGTCTCCCACACAGAGGGCGATAGGGAAGAAATTCATACACCTAACAAACTATGGTGGAAAAGCTCGCACCTGCGCAAAAGGTTGTGGCCTTACTATTGCGCAGGCTGAATACCTACAACGCCGCTGGTTTCAGATGCACCCCAGAATCCTCGCTTGGCATCGGCGAACACAAGAGTCTCTTATGCAGACGCGAACGGTTTGGAATGCTTTTGGCTTTCGTCGTTTTTACTTCTCGCGGATAGAAAATACCCTACCGGAAGCCCTTGCTTGGGTTCCGCAATCAACAGTTGCCATTGTCATAAATCATGGATTGAGGAATATCTTTCAAAACCTACCACAAGTGCAATTGCTCCTTCAAGTGCATGATTCCCTTGTTTTACAATTTCCTACTAAACAAACCTCTGCCCTGTTACCCAAGATAAAACAACAACTAAGCATTACCATACCCTACACCGATCCCCTTGTCATTGGTGTAGGGCTCAAGACAAGTACAGTTTCCTGGGGGGATTGTAAAAAAGTAAACTGGTAATTTAAGCTCCATATAAGATATAATTAAACCACGGGAAAACCAAATGCGTCTTAGCAATAATTGGATACAATCTTATCTAGAGTATTCCTCACTTAGCGAAGCACCAGAAAACTTTCACTTTTGGACCGCAGTCAGTTGTATTGCAGGTGCTTTGCGCCGCCGGGTTTGGATCGACCAAGGATACTTTCAGTGGACACCTAACTTCTACATTATCTTTACAGCTCCGCCTGGGATTGTTAGCAAATCTACTACAGCCAGCATAGGTATGCGTCTACTAAGGGAAGTCCCCGGTATACAGTTTGGCCCCGATGCCGTAACATGGCAAGCATTGACTCAGGCTTTAGCCGCCTCAACTGTAGAAGTTCCACTCCCAGACGGCCAGACATTTATCCCTATGTCTTGCGTTACTATTGTAAGCTCTGAATTAGGTACATTCCTCAATCCCTCTGATCGTGAAATGGTGGATGTTCTTGTTACTCTCTGGGATGGGCAGCTAGGCACTTGGGAGAAGGAAACAAAAACGCAAGGCAAGGATACTATAGTAAATCCTTGGGTTAATATCCTCGCCTGTACTACACCTGCCTGGCTTGCGGGCAATATGCCTGATTACATGATCGGCGGAGGTTTTACATCCCGTTGCATCTTCGTCTATGCAGAAAAAAAGCGTAAACTTGTCGCCTATCCAGGTTCCGTACTACCTAAAGATTTCCAACTGAAAGCCCAAGCTTTAATCCGAGACCTTGAACACATCTCTACCCTTGTAGGCGAATATACCTTACACCCAGATGCTACCCTTTGGGGTGAACGTTGGTATGCAGAGCATTATGAAAAAGGATGTGCTGGGTTAGCTGAACATATCTGGGGGGGTTATGTGGCACGAAAACAGACCCATCTACATAAACTAGCTATGGTACTGGCAGCTAGCAAACGGGATCAGCTAATTATTCTGAAGGAAGATTTAGAGGAAGCTCTTACTTATATGAATACTGTGGAAAAAGATATGTCAAAGGTTTTTAGCCTCATCGGGCGCAGTCCGGAGGCAAAGGCTTCCGAAACAGTTTATAATATCGTTCAGCAGCATACAGCAATAGATAGAGAACTTCTGTATAGGGAACTATTCCACACACTAGGCATGGATGAAATAGGAAAGGGCTTACAGGCTGCCCTATCCGCCGGTCTTATCGGGATCAAACAGACAGGACAGCGCGTAATTGTCTATGATAGTTTTGCAGCTAAAAACCGGCCTAGGGTTCCCTAAATGTTTGCTCTATTTCTTCCTTCAGGGGTCTCAAACGTATGCCACCCGAGACCCCGGCTGCCTCCTTAATCTCCTGCATACGGAATGCTTTGCGGCTTTCGCCCAGGGTCTTTCCACTCAACACCAACTGCGAATAAGGAACAGTTGCATTGTACTTCTCAATGGCTGCGTTTGCATCAGCAAGTACCTCCCTATCTTCAGATTCCATTGCTACTACCCATTGTCTAGTCAGCACCCCCCGGCGTGTCATCCAATACTGACCCGCTTCATATTCCATTCTACGGGCTTCCTGTTCCATGCGTAAGCGAGTGGGCGGAGCTCCTAAAGTTTGCGCAACAATTTCTGCTAGATGTTGAGGATTTCTCACATCAAAATGTACGACAGTATGCCCCCCCGCATTTGTTTCCTTCCCTTCTGTGAAATAACGCTCGGCCTTCGAAAGATTACGCATTTCCGTAGGCATTGCCCGTTCCCAGCGTTTCTGTAGATTCGGCTCATCACTTCCCAAAGCTTGCATAATGTTAAGGGGAATGGCAAAGAAAGCCCCAACCGCATCCGCTCCTGTGCGCCCTACAGTAGTTGAAAAATCCTTTGAAGGACCGAGAAGTGCATCAAGACCGGGAATGATATTACCCATGCTAAGGGGCGCTCCCAAATTTACCTCGGGAAAAGTTAACCCCAGTGTGTCAGCCAACCCAGGTAACCCAAAGGCATAATAACTTGTACCATGTAGGAATAAATCTGGGTCTAAGTTTATTGCTTTCACCCGTTTCCGTATTTCCAACTCAACAGATACCTTGGGGTTAGGGAGCCCTAGCATCTCACGTAATTTTGTTCCGCCAAAATTTATCATTTTCATTATATCTTCGGCACCAGGAAGCCCCTTGAGACCGACAGTTAAACCTAATAGGACAAGATAACGCCACCGGGCAGGATCAGCATATATAAAGTGCAGCATGCCCTGAGGGTATTTCATAAAAATTGTAAGTGCTCCAGCACGCCCACGCATAAATTCCGGCTGGTCCCAACGCGCATAGATTAGCTGTGTTGTCTGTGTACTCTCCAGTGCTTTACGGTATGCTGCATCCAGCAGCAGTGTCTGTACATCAGGCGTAAGCTTTTCAATCGCCGCCTGCCGCTTTCGTTCGTTGGGGAAACTCTGCTTCAACATAGTATCAATAGCAAGTTGCCATGCCGCAACAAAAGTGATATAGCGATTAGTTTGCTCCGTAACGTGAAAAGAAAAGGCTGCTATGGTCGAAGCTGTGCGCAAAACTTGAGCCGTTTCTGCACGGCCAAACCAAGTTCCGGGAAGCAATCGGGCAAGTGTAGAGCCTTCACTCAAGGATGCAAGGTCTTTTGCTTGTGATTCCGATAATGGACCTGCCTCTATCCCCCGTGTAATAGCGGCATTAAGCTGTAGGCTCAATTTAGCCCCTCGCATCCAACTTTGTCGTAACAGAGTTGAACTACCTGTTAGGTATTTAGTAGCTTTTACATATCCATATTGCTTCGATAGATGGGGGAAAGTCACTAAAGGTAACTGTGCAAGATTGGCAGCAGCACTTATGGGGACAAGCCCCAAATGAACAAGGAAGGCAATAGCCTTAAGGTTCGACCATTCTTCCCCAGGATTCATCATGTAATCATAGTGTCGCCGTAAATAACTAAGTAAGTCTGCGGCTTCGACACTCTGGGTAGCATGTTCGTTGCTTAAATCTTTTATGTGATTTTCCAGCCGTTTAATAGCATCCAACATATCCCCAGAATGTTTCACCCTTGCAATATGATTGCTGAAGTGCATGAAATATGAACCATAAGCACGTTGCACATCAGTGCTAAAACCTGCAATTCCCTTCCGCCGTATTAGATGCTTTTTATAGCTTTGCCCTGGCGCTAACTCATGCAGCATAAGTGCTAATTCATTTGATTGCTCCGGAGTCAAGGTGAGTCTATCCTGTAAGGCCTTTACCAAGAGGCGAGGCATTCCCTGGAAAACTCTAACTTCCTCGCTAAACTTACCACCTGTGACGGTTTCACCCTCAACCCGTCCTCTGCCCAACTCCCCTTTCAGTGCTTGCTCCATATCCCGTCTAGACTCATAGGTATAAAAGGCTGTTGTTACCCCCTTCTTCTGAACTCGAACCCAGAAGGCACCAAAACGTGGCTGAGGAAAATAATTCCTATCCTTCAAGTTTTCAAACTCCTTATCTAATTCCTGTACTGCGTTTTGTAATGCAACAGGATTCGCGCTAAATTGTGTTTCAGCATCCTTCTTTAAGATACTATACAATTCATCCAAGGCGCTACGAAAATCATTATCAAGCTGGAAGTAATGCTCAACAAACTTCACACCAAGATTATGCTTCTGAAAGAGTTTTTGTAATTCCTCAATTGTTAATCGCCGAGCCAAAAGGTCACTTTTCTGCGTAGCCTCTAGAAGTAAATTTGCATATCTTGCTTTTTCTGTTTTGTTCCCAGGCCATTCACGCAGCCTTTGGGTTGCCTTCGTTGTCCACAGCCCCTTCTCAGACCACCAGTCATGAACACGTTCAAGATAGTCCTGCCCCCCAAGAACACCCCTATTGCGCTGGATATTTTGTGTTAGTGAAAGCATCCAGCGGGTAAATTTATTAAAACGAACAAGACTATCAAGTATCTGCTGTTCGTCACTTCCAAAGGACGCAATCCTTTCCCCTAGCATCTTGGCCGCAAATTCCACTTCAACAGGTACAGCTAGGGTTACACCACCAGTAGTAATCTGAGCCTGCCCCTTTTGGCGTAGGATTTGACTCTCCAGCCAGGCCTCAAACATCTGATGGGGCTTACCTATTGCCTTCGTCTGTGCGTATATGTTCCGTAATGCCTGTACAGCTTTTGCGTAAAACTGCTGTGCCAGTGTGGTTGGAACCGCCCTTCGTGCCGCCCACATGGCAAATTGTTCTGCTAAGTATTCATCAAAGTCAACTAAATAGAGCGCCTCATTCGCCGCTACTTCAGGGGGCATAATTTGTAACTTACGCTTATATTGCATTTTAAGAAAATCAGCTAAGGTTTGATTAAGCATACCATCCCTCTGTAACTCATCAACCCGAAGTTCAAAAGATGCTGGGGTTGTAGCACCGCGAAGAAAATCTAGAATAGGACGATCTAAGAGTCCTAAGAGGTATGTTGAGTATTCCCCCCAGACAGCATCTTTGGTTCGTTGATCTGCAGTATGCCAAAGATGCTTTACAACGGCATGGCCTAGCTCATGCCAATAAGTATTAAGTGCTTGGCCCTTTTCCTTTGCGCTAGCCTTTCCGCTTAAAAAATCATGTGTTTGGGCTGAAAGTTCTAAAATAACTGTACCATCGGCTAACCTGAGACTTGAACCCCTAGCTGTCCCAGTATCCCTTATACCTAAATGCTTTGCTGTTTTGCGTAAGCCACCAGCAGATAGCACTATCTTCATGTCAGGAGCTATCTTCTGCAACACAGATTGCGTAAGCTGTCGTAAATTTTCCCCCCTCTCTGCGCGCACAATAATGCGAAGGGCTTCCTGCTTCATATACTGCCTAATCGAAACTATTGCTTCCGGTGCTACTGCCTGAGCTAAATCCTTCTTTGCATTCTCAAGCTCTTGTGTTTCTTCCGCTGTACGTGCAAACCCAAAAGTTGCCACAGTGCCTGCCTGTAGTGGGCTATCGAACAGGGTGTTTTGTACAGACCTAGCCGTAAGTGGTCCAACTACAATCGGCAAGATACGCGCCAATGCTTCTGAGACACTTGCCGGTGCCACGCGTAAGGGGCTATCGATATCTAATCTTGAAGTAGTAGAAGGCAACAAAGATGCTATAGAGGAAGTAGCAAAAATATCCGGCGAAGGTACTTGTGGAGCCCCCGCTAAAATTTCTTGGGCCTTAGCCTGGATTGCATCTGGAGATAATCCCTCATAGGCCGACACGGGCGCGGCCATCGGGGGTGTTACGGGCGGTGTGGGTATGGCCACGGGTATTATGGGTGGTGTGGGTGTTATGGGGGACGTAGGCATGGCCATGGGGGGCACGGGCGTTACGGATGGTGTGGGCATGGCCGTGGGCGGTGTGGGTGCCGCCGTGGGCGTAACTTGCGGGGGTGTGGCCATTGGTGCCCCCATTGGTTCCGCCGCCGCCACGGGCGTTACAGGGGGCATGGCCACCTCAACCGCCGCCGCCACATCCTTGGGGGAAACCTTAATGTCCGCCGGGCGCTGTATAGCCCCCGCAACACCTCCCATAACACCCCCAGGTAGAAAGCCCCCCACCGCAGCATTAAGCATCCGCCTCTGAGCCTCTTCCCCCATAAGCTCATAGGCAGGATCAACAATCTTTCTAGCTACAATTGCAGTAGCTTCCTGCAAACTTTCAGTAATAGCTTCCTGTGTTCCAACAACCACAAGCCCACCAGCTATGCGCGCTATTACACCTTTCTTTGCTAATTGTGCTATTACCTCTTTCTCGGCAGTTCGCGCAAGCCCAAGCTGTTTTGCCAGCGTCAGAATGGGCAATTTCTCCAACTGCCCCATTACAATAGCAGCCGGTACTGTCACCGAAGGTGCCCTGTCTACCCCAGCCTTTTCCTGCTCAGAAACAACACTTGATACGCCATAAGCGGTACCAAGCGCCGCCGCCCCGGCTGCCACTCCTTTCTCTCCAGCTTTCTGTAGTAGCTTCTGGGCAGCCTTACCTTGTAGTATGTCCGCCCCTCTTTTCTTTGCAAGTGTGCGTGCTGCCGCACCCCGCATCAGAGCACCCATCCCGAATGAACCGAGCATAAGAGGAACGTTTTCCTCCAGCAATTGTTTCGTGTACCCAGCAATATCACCTACATTCTGTATATCTTCTACTCCTTTATACTGACGGGGCCAACGGATTTCTGCTTCCTTTTCAATAGTTTCTGCTTCTTGCAATAATTGCTGCGCTGCTGGTTCTACATCAGGTGGTGGCCCATATTGCCCATATTTAGCTTCCCAAATTTCCTTACCCACATCCGCCATCGTAACACCAACACGCCGAGCAACGGCAGGTATTTGTTCTATAGACCTTGGCACCCCAGGAAACATTTCCCCAATACGGGCAAGTCCTTTTTGAGCATCCGCTAAGATAGAGGGGCGCTCCACGGACACATCCTCAGGATTAAAAACTAAAGGCGGACTTACCGGCACATCCTTAGAGCTAAACTTTAATGTCGGCGCTACAGGCTCAGACACATCTTCAGGATTAAAAACTAAATTAAACGGCATTAGCGTTTTCCTAATTTTTGAGTTAGTAAACCTGTGTCCGGATTCATATACCATTCTGTCACTTTCACATCAGCATAATCCTGTTGTGTTTTGAGTCTATGGGGATTTTCTTTCGTGCCCTTTGTACCCTTTAGGCCTAAGGGACTCGGTTCAATCGCCTTCTCCTCCCCCGCTTTCTTCTCCTCCCCCACTACAGGTAAAAGTTGCCCCCCCATTTGCTTAAAATAGTCCTGCGCCAGTGCTATAGCACCTTTTGGATATTTCAGCTCAAAAGCTGCATTCCCTAGGAACGGACGATCAGCTTCATATACCTTACCTGCCAGTTCAACAGCCCTATCCCATAATTGTTTCTGCGTAAGGGCTCCGCTATCAGCCAACGATTTAACCGTAGCTATCTGGGCCTCTTTTTCTAGCTGCATTAATTGCAATTTATGCGCTCGCTCCGCAGCGGCAACTACGTCTTTTTGGGCTTGTGCTTTCAACCCCAGTTCCTCTTGGGCCTGCCCTACACCAGTTTCCATGGCTACCACTTTCCGTTCTTCCAGGCCAGCAGCTGCCTTTTCCCGCTCCCTTTGCGTTTGCAATGCTTTAGCTTGTGTTAGATAATCCATACCTTGAAGTGCAGCCTGGCTTACGTGCCCAGCTGTTGTCTGCCCCGGTTGAACCGGTTGAAGCAACTGTAAACCCATGCGAAGGAAAGCTTGCTGCTGTTCTGGATTTTCCCTGACACCTTTGAGAAAATCAAACCATCCAGCTTTTAAGCCCTCTAAACCTTTCGCAGGCGCAGGGGCAGCTACAGACGCAGGTGCCAGTGTGGGTGCTGCAATCCCAGGAACTCCTACACCTCCTGGTTGCGCAGCTAAAAGTGTACTTTGTAAAGCACTTGTGTATGCATCAGGCATTTCTATATCCTCCTAATATTTGCTCTAAACCTAAGGGTACCGGTACCCCAGGGGTAGAGGGAAGTGCCGGTGCCGGTGCGGGTGCCAGTGTCTTTAGTAATTCAGGTGCTTGTGGCCCTTGTGCCGCTCCTGTTCCTTGTGGCACTGGAAGTTGTAAACCCCCAAGCACACTTGCAAACTGCATCAACTGATTATCATCAGCCTTCGTTAGTGCCTGGTAAACCTTAAACATTTGATCAGGTGTAAATGTCATATTATAAGTCTCCCAAGATTAGCCCCGATAGGGCTCCAATTGCGGCCCCCCAAGGTTCTTTAGTTATGGAAAAACCTATAGCGGCACCACCTGCCGCATTTGAAATAGGACTAGACCGCGTACCCGGTGCAGTTGTCACACCCGTTCCCGTAACTGTTCCACCATACTGTCCAGAGATTAAATTCTGAAATGCCTGTAGCTGTGCCGCTTCCTGCTGATACGGATAAAGAGCAGCTGCTCGAGCTTCCGCCGTCTCTTGCCCTCCTACTTGACTTAGAATATCCGCAGGTACTAATTGTGCTGTCTGCACCGTAGGTGTTAAACCGAGTGCTTGCATTTGCGTCCGTAATCCGCTCTCATACGCTCGAGATAGCATATCTGCTGTGATATCCCCGGTTGCCTCAGTTAACCCCCTAGCCGCAAGCCCTTCCGCAATCCCCTGTCTACTACCTCCATACTGCCCACCTGCCGTAGCCTCCCCCCGTATGGTTGGTAGTGTTCGTTCTGCAAACTGTTGTTCTAGGGGACGAATAGCACCTTGTATTGCTGCGGCCAAAGCTGGATTCCTCATGACATCCGGTGCCGCAAGCCCCGCCTGCCAAGCAGCACGTGCCGCTTCCCCCGTTTGCGGGGCCGTCTCCACAGCAAAACGCTTTGCCCTTTCTTGCGCCTGTTGTGTAGTTGCACTTGTAGGAACATAAGAAGGAATTGGCTGCTGTAACTGTTGACGAGCCTGCGCAAAAAGTTCCGTAAGATAAGGTGCCTGCTCCGCCCATGGTTTAGTCTCTTGTGTCTGTGTCTGTGTCTGTGTTGCTGGTTTTCCACCACCCATTTTATCAACTCCTATTAATGTAAGATTCTAGCTACTAGTGGTTTCTGAATTATAATCTGTCTTTCCTGATATCCAAAAGCCTTACACCGTTTAGCCAACCCTTTCCGCGTATGTGCTATCATCTTCACAGCTCCATTCGCACTAGCCCAATCTTCTATACACTGCAAACCATGTTCCCACACATCCATGTCCTCGCCCGCTAATGTAACCAGATAGCAAACACTCTCATGGGCCTGTCTGACAATCTGACAGGTGGCGCTAGCAAGAATCTCCCCAGTACTGTAGGCAATCCAGAGGCGCATTTGCCCCCTTGTGAGATTCTGATACAAATCCTCTATGGTATAATCTCCAACCCCATGCCGCAAAGCCCTTTCCATCTGCGCTGACACAAAAGGCCAGAGGCGGGGTACATCCTCTGTGTTGATATCTGTGATTGTTACTGTTTGCATTACTATACCCCCACCTCAACCATACGGATATTAGCTACCCAGTGAATAGTTTTATTCACCTCACCAGTTACTTCTATTTTAAATGCTTCATTAGTATCATCTGCTGTAATTGTTACAGTCCAGGCAGATGCTCCTGCATCATTTGCTATAACTGTAGGAGTAACTGGAGCTACAAGAACGGTGTTATTACTCCCATCTCTTTTTATAATGCCCGCAGCCGTCCAAAATTTAGAATCCCCTACAGTACCCCCGCTACCTGCCGTTTGCCTAGCTGTAAGATTCATTTCAAATCCCCAGGTAGTTGATGCTGGAAGAACCTGTAAAGCACTAATTCCATCTAAGCATAGCGTTGTTACAGTCCCGTCTGTACTTTCTATCCTCGCCAATAAATTACTTAATTGGGCCGAACCACTGGTACTAAACTTACCGCTAGCATAGGAACTTTGCCCATAAAGAGTTGTCTTAGCATTGCTTCCTCCTACTATAACACTCCTAGCTGCTGCAATAGTATTACCTGTCCCTCCTCCTATAACTCCATAAGAACTGCTGACAGTATTATTACTACCACCTGATATAGTACTCAGATCCGCAGTAGTGGTGTTATTAAAACCCCCGGAGATTACCGCCGAATCCGCTCCCGCTCCAATAGTATTATCATATCCACCTGATATTACAGAATACCACCCACCATTGCTGTTACTGTACCCGCTACCTATGAAAGAATGGTTATTATAGATATTATTAAGCTGCCCTCCTACTATAACACTATTATCCCCACTAGAAGTTGTTATTGTATTAGACTGCCCCCCTCCCACAACAGCATAATTTGAACCGCTAGCAATCGTATTCCCCAAACCACCACTAACAGTTGAACTTATAGCTGCGGCTACAGTACCATCCCCCAGGGCTAGTGCCTTACTACCTGTGGCACTGGGGAGCGTGACAGGAGAACCGCCATCATCATCCCAATAAGGGGAAGCACCTCCGCTAGGCGTATAAGGAACCCAATTTGTTCCATTCCACTTGAGACTATCATTAACCACGGGGGGTGAGGTTGTCGTATCTGCATCTGAAAGATCATCCAAGAGAAGAACATTACTTGTTCCCGAAGTAATAAAAATCTCCCAGAGTGCTAGTGTTCCATTATACTTATATAGGCCTGGCCCAAAACCTGGATTCCACAATACACCATCAGCAATAACCACCATACCATCTACAGGTTTTGCCGGTGCCTCCGTAAGCGCAATCCCATTTCCTTCTTGTATAAAAGAAAGTGTAGATTCAATACGAGCCAATTCATCCTCAAGATAACGTGGAATATCCCGCATATCGGAAGGGGGTATCTGACGTAAATACCTTATAATACGTGAAAATGCTGATTGCACACTCACCTAACAGCCCTCCCTATAAGGTCTAAATCTAAGGTATAACCATAAAGTTCCCATTCAACGTCAATCTCAGATTCAATTCGGAAACAGATAAAAACCCCACGCAAGCGACAACTAATTTTTTTATCTATTGCTGGGTTAAAATCTTGGGCTACTGACCAAGTAACAGCCCCCCCAGCTTGCTGCTGTACCCCTATTCGTATCGTAACAGCACCATTTGCCCTAAGTTTTGGATACACTGCACGTATAAATTTAACGCGAGAAAAATCAGCTTTTGGGTTCCCAAACCTATCCTGCCCCGCTAGGGCTAACCCTAAGCGTTCCAAGATAACAATCTCACTAGTACCATCTGCCGTGTTAGTCTCATCAACAGTGTATAATTTATTGTTTACCCCACTAGCCATCAGCATCCTTCGGTTAACAGCACTATAGGTCGTAATATCTATAGCATCTGTATAGCTGTCAAAAGTATTTGTATAATTATCTATTAATTGGCTAGACGCTATGGGAGTAACAACACCAAACTCTGCTACAGAAATATTTGGAATATCCCTATGCCCCCACGTATTATCTACCCAATTCCAGACAAGTGCTTCATTGGCAAATACATCAGATGCAGTCAGATTAGGGAAACAAATCCAGATTTCACTTTCCCTCCGATTGGCAGCAACAAAAACATGATTCTTTTTAGCAGCATCAATATTTCTAAAAAGATAATCTCTATTTTTATCATCAATAATAGATTCCGCCGTTTGCCCATTATGTACAAGTACATCCCTTTCCGTTATAAGAAAATGCTTTCGGTAAAATTCAGTAGCACATCTGGAATTAAAAAGGCCAAAATCACTAAACATTGTCCAGAAACGAAAGATATTCTGGCCCCCCACATACTGCATCCCAATAACTGCATCTTCCTTATAAATAACATTAATGTCCCCGAGCACTTTTGCGGCAAGAACAGCACCACCTGTTTCTGATAGCGTGACCCGCCCAGCATCTGTCGTTGGAAGTGTATAATCCCAGCTAGAAGGTACAGTCCCAGGGTCCGCTGGATGTGACCAACGGATAACTTGTGGGTAGGCCGTTCCCCCCTCTGTAACATTCATCGCCAGGATAAAATTCTTAAAAAATCCTATCGTTGCGGCATATGTATTTGCCGGCCAATTCGCTAGATCCTTCATTCGCCCTAGTGAATTATCCCACTGCTGAGGCGGATCAAGTGTTGTATTATTGTTTAATACAGGAACACTGCCAAACACACCACCACTCCAGATGGTATCAGCATTTCCGCTATAATCATTATCCCCCGGAATTGTTACATATCTAGTAATGTTAGCGTGTGTACTTCCCGTAACAGTGTAAATGCGAGCACCACTCATATACATCCAATAAGCTGTAACATCCGTTACCCAGGGTAGGATATGCAGAGGCTGTACAACGATACCCGAAAAGACACTTACATAGCCTTTGAATTTCTGCGCCGCACTCCCAGTAAAACGTATATTCCGCGCATAACTCCAAGCCTCCGGGGGTAAATCCTGCGGTAATCTATCCTGAATTAATCCTATCTTCCCTATATTTTCTATAGATACCTCAGCCATTTAATTTCTCCAGCATGGGCAATTCCCGTAGCACAGAAGCAATCTGTACAAAACCTTTTCCTACCTCACAACGCATAGCACTTATTTCCGCCGCAGGCCTATTAGATACCTTTATCACCTCTACCATCAAGCGAGGAAGAAGGATAAACAGACAATCTTTTGTAATCCGTTCTTCTTGCGTTGCGATATTAGTCTCTAAAAGTTCCGTCCAAGCTGGACACCCTAGATCTGTATTTGTTCGCGGACACCTCTTACAATTCCAAGCATTTTTGTAAGCCATAAAAACCTCAATTTTTTGTGCAGGCAATTATATCAATATAAGCGGGTCGCCAGTTTCCATCATGCGTGAGTGTATGGGAATGCCCCTGATTATTTCCAATGCTACTCGTCGTCGATGTATGTGAGTGTGCCCCCGCTGCATCTACAGTCATATTAGAAAGAGTCTGTGCAAAGGATGCCCTCCTCATTCTAACATAAGGACCAGTATATGCATAACTAGATACTGTATGTGTATGCGCCCCCTCAGTTGTTGTCGTACCTGTATGTTGATGGCTAGGCATTTGTGCTGCACTAAGAACTGTAGCTGCCAAATTATGCCCGGTTATCGCCCAAGCTCCCCCAATACCTGCACCAACGCTGGAAACAAGGCGTATCATTTTATCATTTAGCGTAGTAGTCTGTGTCCAGCCTGAAGGGGCAGATGCCTGGTAGAAAAATGTTTTTGTATTCTGAGCAATTCCACGATATCCATTGTTTAATTCATTTTGTGTTGCTAGCACAATACCTGTAAGGTTAGGAAACGTCTTCTTCAGTACATTCTTTATGCCCCGAAGATGCTCATCCACAGTGCTTAATGTGTCAGTAGTCCCTACCGGGTTATCGCTAACCAAGGCATCTATGTATTTATCTCCGATTAAATCTTCTAGTGGCATAAATCCTTCCTCCCCCTACGCACGGATGCAAATTATAATATCAAGATAGGAAGGCCGCCACGCCCCATCAGAAGTTAATGTGTGACCATGTGCCTGTTCATTACCTATACCACTTGTAGTGTATGTATGTCCATGAGAACCATTTTGAGTTGTTACATTTGTTGCTGTTGCGGATGAATTAAATGCCATGGAAAAACCCGTACTAAAACCATTGGGGGCAGTAAATATAGGAAAGGTATGCGTATGACTACCATCTGTGCTAGTCGTAACCGTATGTGAATGTGAAGGTAACTGAGCCTGGGTTAGAATAGAATTAGCTAAAACAAAGCCAGAAATGCCCCAAGCACCTCCAGTAGTTCCCCCCGCAGTACTCACAACACGTAACATCTTATCATTAGGAAAAGTATCTTGGGTCCAGCCCGAAGGCGCAGCCACTTGGGCAAAAGTTGCCTTTGTTCCAGAGGGAATACTTTTATAACTTCCATTTAGCTCACTTGCTGTTGCTGTAACTGGACCGGTGAGGTTAGGAAACGTCTTCTTTAATACATTCTTTATGCCCCGAATATGATTATCCACAGTAGCTATGCTGTCAGTAGTCCCTACTGGATTAGCACTAACCAGCGCATCTATGTACTTATCCCCGGTTAGATCTTCTAAAGCCATAAGCCTCTCCCCCTACACGCGTATGCAACAAATAACATCCACATATGAGGGCCGCCAAAGAGCCCCCATTGTAAGACTGTGCGTATGCCCTGTGCCTCCCCCTGTACTGCCTGTTGTGAAAGTATGCAAATGCGCCCCTGCTGTACTTGTTGTTTCTGTCCAAGTGATACTATCATTAGTAGTAGTCTCATCAGGCATTGTACCTGTATAAGCACCACTAACACCTACCGGAAAAGTGTGTTCATGTGTTCCTCCGGAAAATGCTCCTGTATGGTAATGCGTTGGAAGTTGCGCTTGCGTCACTACTGTAGACCCAACGGTAACCCCGCTTATTGTCCAGCTTCCACCTAGCCCACCACCGGCTGTGTTAACAACACGCAGCATCATATCATTATAAGTTACATCTTGCGTCCAACCTGACGGCGCAGCCGCTTGTATAAAAAAAGATTTTGTTCCAGAAGGATAAGCCGCATATCCATTATTTAACTCACTTTGTGTTGCTGTAACTGGACCTATAATGCCGGGAAACGTCTTCTTCAGTACATTCTTCACACCCCGAATATGCTCATCCAAAAAACTTTTAGCATCAGTAGCCCCTACTGGATTAGATTCCAACAAGGCATTTATGTACTTATCTCCCACTAAATCTTCTAAAGCCATAATTAATCTCCCATCGTTTGCTCTACATTTGCATTTTCCCTTGCTGTAGTTTCATCTATTACACGCTTCAAAGCCACTTGTGCTTGTGCTTGAAAAAATTGACCTCGTTCGGGGCTTTGATCGTATTGCCCAGCATAAATTACTCCCGTCTTAGCTATCAGTAAATCAGGGGCATATTTTAACCAGACATTTTCCACATTTCCCGTTCCCCCATAATTGCCTGCAATACTTACACCTTTCTTATAATATTTCATCTTCACCGTATAGGCGGTATCGGGGGTAGGAAAAAGAATAAAGTTCTCCCCTACTAAAGAATAGAAACGCGGACGACCACTACCTAAATTACGTGCTATTAAAGCCTCATAACTATCCTTGGTGAGTTTCCCCCAAGGATTGCTCTGCGATACATCATACACCCACAAAGCTCCGTCATCATATTCCCGCAGAAAATCCGTTGGGTTTGGAAGTCGCGCTTCCCCGCTTATTGTCGTTATACTAGATGTTTCACTCAATAAGAACCAAGGAAGATTCAACCCTAGTTCTAATTCTATTGTCTGTACAAAATCCATTTCAGCTATCATTAAATCGCGAATAGCCGAGTCTTGTAAATTTCCTGATCTTTGCATTAATAAAAGTATAGCTGTATCACGCAACATAAACACCTCTTTTTCCCGGTAGCGTAACCGCCGGTTTAATCAACGCGCAACTCCCTTCGACTTTTCAAATGTGCGGTATCCGCCAAGGCCCAGCATCCCGGTAAGCAGCACCATCAAAATATCTGTGTCCAAAGTAGGGGGGGTTGGCCAGCCCTTAATGTTTGCATACCATGCAATGAGCGGCTGAGCAAGAAACGTATAGATCAGTCCTAACACACATACCCAGCCCGCCCCAGGTCTCCAGCCAGACACAAACAGATTCGGGCTGGCCGCCTCTACCGCATTTACCTCGATCTGCCCCAGAGCCAGTTTCAGGTCCGCATCCAGATAGGCAAGCTCGCCTTTCTGAGCCAGCTCCATCATTTTCAGTTTTGCATCAGTTGCGGCTTTCGGATCCGGTAAAACTTTTTCCAGAATGCCGCTGATTGCTGGTATCAATGCTTGCCACATAGTTTAACCCCTACAATGTTTTCCGTTTTTGTCAAAAGGGTCCAGGAAGTTCCGGCAGAACCACCTGGCCAGCCGCCCGCGCCATGTTTTCGATTTCAAATATCGTTCGCAGCGGGTCGTGAATAGCCATTCTTTCGGCACTGAGGCAAATGCCAGCGTGCCGACAATCATGTTTAGTGTGATGTCGAGCATTAGGCCAATCCACAGCATCGGATAGGCTAACACCTTAGCCGGCAGTGTCAGCTTATCCTTGTTGATCCGCAGGTTCATCAGTGCGAGATAAAATAGCCATGTTATGGCGATCAAGTACAGACTCAGCAATGGGATCATTAATAGTTCAAACATCCTCTTTCCTCCTCATTATCTCGTGCAAGACTTTAAGCTGCGCTTCCAGCACGTCGATCCGCGCCTCTAGCTTCAGGCATATCGTGGCAATCTCGCTCAACTCGCGTTGTATGCTTTTCACATGGCAGAGAATCAAATCCCTATCCCTACCCATCAAATGATCTTCCGAAATATAATTCATGGTATTCCAGCAATCCGTCCGCAATCGTTTTACAGGCGTTTTTGCGTATCGCGTCGATCTTTTCACCGTTGTGAATGAATTCAGGTTCAAGGATCAGACTGATGCAATCAGTGTATTTCAGGAAATAATCCGGTCCCTGCATCGGGTCCATGCGATACCAGCCGGGTTTCACACCACGATGCAGGGA
>Ga0209341_10000479_pt1 | contig 41437 bp, 38 predicted proteins | sample RifCSP13_2_FD_184020 | JGI IMG/M metagenome (GOLD analysis project Ga0209341, IMG submission 184020) | Soil microbial communities from Rifle, Colorado - Rifle CSP2_sed 13_2 (SPAdes) (version 2) | ecosystem: Environmental > Terrestrial > Deep subsurface > Rock core/Sediment | place: Rifle...
CAGTCGACCTGAAGGTCTTCTACATCCCGTTCGTGGTCTTAGTGATAGTGGGCGCTTCGAACGCGGTGAACCTCACCGACGGCCTCGACGGGCTCGCGATAGGCCCGATGATAATCGCCGCAGCCACCTATATGCTCCTTGCCTACCTGGTGGGGCACGTGAAGATCGCGAACTACCTTAATATCCTGTACGTGCCTCAGGCGGGAGAGCTTGCCGTATTCGCCGGGGCAATGGTCGGCGCGTCTCTCGGCTTTCTCTGGTACAACACCTACCCGGCGCAGGTCTTCATGGGGGACGTCGGCTCGCTTTCGCTCGGAGGCGCGCTCGGCACTCTCGCGGTCATAACAAAGAACGAGATAATCCTGCTGCTCGTCGGCGGCATATTCGTGATGGAGGCGCTCTCCGTTATATTCCAGGTCGCCTCCTTCAAGCTCACGGGCAAGAGGGTCTTTGCGATGGCCCCGATACACCATCACTATGAGCTAAAGGGCTGGCCTGAGCCAAAGATAATAGTCAGGTTCTGGATAATTTCTATAATACTCGCCCTCGTGGCGATAAGCACGTTGAAGATCAGATGATGATACAAGGGGCAATGAGAAAAGGGGAGTGCCTGACGGCAGCCAGGGCCGCGCTCAATGGAAAGAGCGCAATCGTAGTAGGCCTGGGCTCGACGGGCATCTCGGTCTGCCGTTTCCTCGCCAAATGCGGGACAAGGGTCGTTGCGACCGACTCCAAGAAGGCCGAGGCAATTCCCGGCATTGACGCGCTCGCCCCAATGGGCGTCGAGGTAATGGCAGGCGGCCACTCCGGCATTTCCGTTAAAGGGGTAGACCTTGTAGTAGTAAGCCCGGGCGTGCCTTATGAGCTTCCGTTATTGGTCGAAGCCCGGGCAGCCGGGGCCGAGGTAATAAGCGAAGTCGAGCTTGCGTGGAGGTTCATGGACGCCCCTGTGCTGGCGGTGGCCGGGACAAACGGCAAGACCACGGTCACGACGCTCCTTGGTGAAGTATTGGAGAACTCGGGATTAAAGGTGTTCGTGGGCGGCAATATCGGCACGCCCGCGATTGAATACATAGAGAACGGCGGAGGCGCTGATGAGTGCGTGCTCGAGATATCGAGCTTTCATCTCGAGACAACGAGGTTCTTCAACCCGCATATCGGCATACTCCTTAATATCACGGAAGACCACCTCGACAGGTACAGGGACTTCGGCCATTACGCCGGGACCAAGTTGAGGCTCTTCGAGAACCAGTCTGATGACGACTACGCGATTATTAATATAAACGACCCTGAGATAACAAAGAGAAAGATACCGGGCAGGGGCAGGCGAGTGCCCTTCACGATAGAGGGCAAGGCCGAGGGCGGCCTCTTTTTAGAAGGCGGCTCTATCGTCCACCTCTTCAACGGATCCAAAGAGGAATACCCGGTAGAGGGCATCAAGCTCAAGGGCATGCACAATATAGAGAACGTGATGTCTGTCATCGCTTCGGCGAGGCGCGCGGGCGCACCGAAAGAGGTCATCTCAAAGACCTTATCTGTCTTCTCAGGCCTCCATCACAGGATGGAGCTTGTGAGGGAATTTAAAGGCGTCAGGTATATCGACGATTCGAAGGGCACGAACATCGGCGCGCTCATGATGGCATTGAAGGGGCTTGTTGGGCCGGTAGTGCTCATAGCCGGAGGCGTTGACAAGGGCGGGGACTACAGGACGCTCTCAGCGCTCGTAAGGGAAAAAGTAAAGTTGATGGTCCTCCTCGGCGAGGCCCGCTTCAAGATAAACGATGCGCTCGGCGGCCTTGCGAAGACCGTTTTAGCGGATTCCTTCGAAGAGGCCGTAAAGACGGCCCACAACGGCGCGGCGCCTGGAGATACCGTTCTCCTTTGCCCGGCCTGTTCGAGCTTTGACATGTTCAGGAACTACAAGGAGAGGGGCGAGAGGTTCGCCGCCCTCGTAGAGGCGCTTTGATAAGGTTCAAGGACACCGACAGAATACTCATAATATCTACTCTCCTCCTCGTCGTGCTCGGCGTCGTGATGGTCTATTCGACAAGTTATGTCGTTGCCATGAAGAGGTTCGGGGACGAGTATTTCTTCGTGAAAAAGCATCTGACATACGCCCTTGCCGGCGTGGTCATGATGATAGTGGCCTCGAGGCTCCCGTACGAGTTCTACAGGAAGATGGCCTACCCGATACTCATCCTGGCGGCGCTCTTTCTCATATGCATCTATATACCGGGAATAGGATTCACGGCTGGCGGGGCCCGGAGATGGATAAGGCTCGGCCCCCTGGCCTTCCAGCCCTCAGAGCCCGCGAAGCTCGCCGTCATATTCTTCCTCGCCTATTCGCTCGCGGCAAAGAGAGAAATGATAAAGACCTTCTCGCCGGGCTTTCTGCCGAACGTCATCATACCCGGTGTCATAGTCGGGCTCATCATGTTCGAGACGGATCTTGGCACCTCGCTCGCGCTGGCGGCTATCGTATTTTTAATGAACTTCGTGGCAGGCGTCAGGAAGAGATACCTCTTCGGCTCTCTCGCGATTTTGGGCGTCGGCCTGTGGTTCGTGGTGCATAACTTCAGCTACATGATGAACCGCATACTCATATTCCTGGACCCGTGGAAAGACCCTGAAGGCAAGGGCTTCCAGATGGTCCAGTCGTTCCTGGCCTTCGGCTCCGGCGGCATCTCGGGCGTAGGCCTTGGAGAGGGCAGGCAGAAGCTATTCTTTCTTCCAGAGGCGCATACGGATTTCATACTCTCTGTCATAGGGGAGGAGCTTGGGTTGATAGGCGTTGGCGGCGTGATAGCCTTCTTTGTCCTTTTTCTTGTCTGCGGCATAAAGGTCGCGCTCAAGGCAAGGGACCTGCACGGGCAGTACCTGGCGCTCGGCCTTACCTTCATGGTGGTCATGCAGGCTGCGATGAATATGGCTGTCGTCATGGGGCTTCTGCCGCCAAAGGGGCTGCCGCTACCGTTCATAAGCTACGGCGGCACCGCGCTAATGGTGAACATGATAGCGGTTGGCGTATTGCTCAACATCTATATAAGGGAAAATGAGGCCTGATAATGCGAGCGCATACGCGCCTCAGGAGAATAAGGGCGCGAAGAGGGGGCTTAAGCTTATCTTCGCGGGCGGCGGCACAGGCGGACACCTCTTCCCTGCCATAGCCCTTGCCGAGGAGTTCAAGAGAAGGGACCCGAACGTAGAGATAACCTTTGTCGGCGGCGCGGGGGGCCTTGAGGAGAAGATAGTCCCGAAGTACGGATATCCGCTAAAGGTCTTCAATGTGGAGGGCATAAAGAGGAGGCGCGGCTTCACGAGGGTAAGGGCCCTTGCGAAGGCGGCGAAGTCGACCATGGAGGCGATAGGCTTCCTGAAGTCGACCCGGCCCGACGCGGTGATAGGCTGCGGGAGCTATTCGTCAGCCCCGGTCGTAACTGCCGCAAGGCTCTTAAAGGTGCGCACCGCGATACTGGAGCAGAACGCTCTGCCGGGCCTCACGAACAAGCTCCTCGGGAGGTTCGTCGACAGGGTCTATATATCATTCGAGGAATCGAGGAAGTTTTTCCCGGGAGGCCGCACGATCTTGAGCGGCAATCCGGTGAGAAGGGACATCATAAGGAAGCTCGAGGACGGCAGGGTGGCTGACAAGTTCACCATCCTGGTCTTCGGCGGCAGCCAGGGGGCGACGGCTATTAACGCGGCCTTTCTCGATGCAATAGAGTTCCTCACCGACATCTGGAGCGGCTTGAGGGTAATGCACCAGACAGGCAATGAGGGCTACGAGATGGCGGTTGCAGCGTACAAGAGGAAAAATCTTAAGGTCGAGGCCTTCAAGTTCATAGAGGACATGGGTACTGCCTATAACTCGGCAGACCTCGTGATATGCAGGGCTGGCGCTACATCGCTGGCCGAGATAACGGCAGCGGGGCTTGCGGCCATACTGATACCGTACCCGTTCGCGGCCGACGACCACCAGGCCGTTAACGCCAGGTGCCTGGAAAAGGCCGGGGCAGCGCTGATGATAAAGCAGGACAAGCTCACGGGGGCGTCGCTGGCAGAGGCTATAAGAAGGCTCTACAACGACAGGCAGGCATTGAGGACGATGCGCGAGAAGTCGAAGGCCCTTGGCAGGCCCAGGGCGGCGCAGGAGATAGCGGATAACCTTTTGCGGATTTTGAATTAGGAGTCGTCAATGTATAGAGGCAGAATAAAGCAGATACATTTTATTGGGATCGGGGGCAGCGGCATGAACGGCATTGCCGAGGTCATCGTCAACATGGGTTACAAGGTCACGGGCTCTGACCTCTCCGAGAGCGAGACGACCCGGAGGCTCAAGGGACTCGGGGTCACCATATTCACGGGACACAAGGAGGAGAACGTAACAGGCGCCGATTGCGTCGTCTACTCTTCTGCCGTGAAGAAGGATAACCCGGAAATAAAGGAAGCCACCTCCCGCCAGATACCCATCATCCCCAGGGCAGAGATGCTCGCGGAGCTGATGAGGATGAAGTACGGGATAGCCATAGCAGGCACGCACGGCAAGACGACTACCACCTCGATGGTATCGATGATACTTGCCGCGGCGAACATGGACCCCACGATCGTCACCGGAGGAAAGCTCAACAGCCTGGGAGCCAACGCCAAGCTCGGCACCGGCGACTTCCTCGTGGCAGAGGCTGACGAGAGCGACGGGAGCTTCTTGAAGCTCTCCCCGACCATTGCGGTCGTCACGAACATAGACCGGGAGCACATGGACCATTATCAGGACATGGAGGACGTGAAGGCCGCGTTCCTGAACTTCATGAACAAGGTCCCGTTCTACGGCTGCGCCATAATATGCCTCGACCATCCTGTCATTCAGGGGCTCATCCCCAGGATAACCAGGAGGTTCAGGTCGTACGGCCTCACGGCCCAGGCCGACTTCCACGCCAGGAAGATCGTCCACGACGGCATGAAGACGACCTTCGAGGTCTGGCACGACAAGAAGTGCCTCGGCCAGGTCACGCTCAACCTCCCCGGAGAGTACAACGTATATAACTCGCTTGCGGCCATTACGGTCGCGAGGGAGCTGGAAATTCCGTTCGACAGGATAAAGGCAGGCCTTGAGGGCTTCACCGGCGTCGAGAGGCGCTTCCATATAAGGGGGGAGGCAGGCGGCATAACCGTGGTCGACGACTACGGCCACCACCCCGAGGAGATAAAGGCGGTATTGAAGGCGGCGAAGAAGGGCTGGCCCAACAGGGTCGTGGCAGTATTCCAGCCGCACAGGTATTCCAGGACAAAGGACCTCTTCAACGAGTTCCTCTCCGCCTTCAACGACGCGGAAAAGCTCATCCTCACGGAGATATATGCGGCAGGCGAGGAGAAGATACCGGGCGTCTCCGGCGAGGCGCTCTATAACGGGATAAAGGCATACGGCCACAAGGACGTCTCGTACGTGCCTGAAACCGCAAAGATACCGGGCTATCTCGCGGGCGTCATACAGCCCGGCGACATCGTGATAACGCTTGGAGCAGGGGACGTCTGGAAGGCCGGGGTGGCGTTCGTGGAATCGCTCAAGACAAAGGCAGGGGCCTGAGGCCTATGACCAAGGCAAGGAGCAAAGGGGAAGACAAGTCATCCATGCAGTATTCGCTTTTTTTCATTCAGCGCTTCAAGGGCAAGGTGCTCTTTAACGTGCCCATGTCGGATTACACTTCTTTCAGGATAGGCGGTCCGGCCGATGTCATGGCCTTTCCGCAGGACGAGGGAGACCTGAAAGACCTCATTGCCTTTGCCGAGAGCAAGGGCTTCCAGTTCCATGTGCTCGGCGCGGGGACGAACCTCCTCGTGAGGGACGGCGGCGTAAGGGGCATAGTAATTAACATGTCCGAGGGTTTCAAGGACATAAGCTGGCTCGATGAGGGCAAGGCCATCATAGGCGCGGGCGTGCGGCTCACCGAGCTTGTATCAGAATGCAGGGACAGAGGCCTCTCGGGGATAGAGTTCGCGGTGAACATCCCCGGCACGATCGGCGGCGCGGTCATCATGAACGCCGGGGCATACGGGTCGGAAATGAAGGACATCGTCGAGGGCGTGGAGATAATTGGCCGCAAGGGGCAAAAGGGCTTTATCCCCAGGAGCGAGCTCAACTTCTCGTACCGTAAGTCCGAGCTGCCGAAGGGCGCGATTGTGACGAGGGCGCATATGCGCTTCGAGAAAAAGGACGCCGAGTCCGTAAAGGAGCGCATAAAGGAGCTCCGCGAAAAGAGGAGGGCCGCGACCGGCGGCATACATTTCCCGAACGCGGGCTCGGTTTTCAGGAACCCCGATGGCAGGGCAGCGGGCATGCTCATAGACGAAGTGGGCCTCAAGGGCGAACGCTCGGGAGGCGCGGAAGTCTCCAGCGTGCACGCCAACTTCATAGTGAACGCGGGCGGGGCAAAGGCAAAGGACGTGCTCGCGCTTATGGCGCTCATAAGGGACCGGGTCTTCAGCCTCAAGGGCGTCGTGCTTGAGCCTGAGTTAAAGGTAATAGGAGAGGATTAAGAGTTGAAGATTTCGCAGTTGAAGAAAAAAAGGATAGGCGTGCTCATGGGCGGGATCTCCGAGGAGAGGGAGATCTCACTCAAGACAGGAAAGGCCATACTCGACGCCCTGAAGGCAAAGGGCTACAAGGCCATTCCCATAGACGTGGGCCGTGACCTTGGGCGCGTTCTCAAAAGCAAGAAGATAGACGTCGCCTTCCTCGCCCTTCACGGCCGCTACGGCGAGGACGGCTGCGTGCAGGGCCTCCTCGAGGTCATGGGCATTCCCTATACGGGCTCCGGCGTAAAGGCATCGGCAATGGCGATGGACAAGGCGACAGCCAAAAAGGTGATGCTCCACCACGGGGTCTCGACGCCCGCCTCGACGGTCTATGACGGAAAGCGCGCACCCAGGATAAAGCTGCCGGTGGTCGTAAAGCCCGCTTCCCAGGGCTCTGCCATAGGCGTAAGCATCGTGAAGAAGGCGGCTGGCCTGAAAAAGGCGCTCGCGTATGCAGAAGGCTTCGGCGGCAAGGTGCTCGTAGAGAAGTTCGTCGAAGGCAGGGAGCTCACGGTCGCGATACTTGACGGCAGGGTACTGCCCACAATAGAGATAAGGCCCAAGAAGGGCTTCTATGATTTCGACGCCAAGTACACCAGGGGCATGACCGATTTTATCGTGCCTGCGCCTTTAAGTAAGTCAGTTGACCGCAAGGTCGCTAAAGAGGCGGTTGCGGCTTACGCAGCGCTGGGGTGCAGCGGCGCTGCCAGGGTGGATGTGATACTCGATGGGAAAGGGATCCCGTACGTCCTTGAGGTGAACACGATACCCGGGATGACAAGCTTAAGCCTCTTCCCGAGGGCCGCGGCCGCAGTCGGCATGGACTACCCGGCCGTGGTCGAGGAGATGCTCAAGGGCGCGGGTCTGGATAAGTTCTGATGATGAAAAGGGTAGTAAAGCCCAAAAAAAGGAATAGAAGGTTCAAGGAACCGTTGCGCGTCCGGGCGGGAAGGCTCTTCAAGGGCGTGGGCAAGGTGCTTGCCATCGTGCTGCCGCTCCCGGCCATCGGCTACGGCGGTTGGTGGGTCTACGGCCAGGCCACCGGAAGCGAGTACCTGTCGATCAAGGGCATAGCCGTTTCAGGCGTCGAGAGGGTCGCGAGGGAAGACATTGTAGATCTCTCCGGCATAAAAGAGGGGCAGAACATCCTTGCCTTCTCAGAGGACGCTGTAATAGCGAACCTGAAATCGAACCCCTGGATAGAGTCCGCCGAGGTGGACAGGAACTTCCCGGACACGGTGGAGATAATCGTAAAGGAGAGGGCGCCGGTCGTGCTTGTAAAGCTCGAGGCGCTCTACCTGATGGATTCGCAGGGGGTCATTTTCAAGCGGTATTCGGCAGAGGAGGACTCCCTCGACCTGCCCGTTGTTACCGGCCTCTCTCCCCAGAACCTGGGCCGAAAGGAGAGGGACCTGGAGGCAAGGCTCCTTGAACTGATATCGGTGTTGACAAACAGGAACGGATTTAACATAACAAAGGTATCCGAGATAAGCATAGACCCGAACCACGGGCTGAGCCTCTTTACGCTCGAAGAGGGCGTGAGGCTTGACGTGGGCACCGGGGGGTTCGAGGAGAAGCTTGTGTCCTTTGAGAAGATACTCGACACCAGGGACGGGGTGCTCCGCGGCATAGAAGCCTTTGACCTCAATAACCATCGCGAGGTCATTGTTCGGTTTACCACAGACATAGTGAAGAGAGGCGGTGAGGCTGATGGCCAAAAGGGATAACATAATCGTCGGGCTCGATATCGGCACGACCAAGATCTGCGCGATAGTCGGGGAGAGGACCAGGGATGGGGTGGAGATAATAGGCATAGGCACCCATCCTTCCAAGGGGCTCAGGAAGGGCGTGGTCGTCAATATCGAAAGCACGGTCGAGTCCATAAGAAAGGCGGTTGAAGAGGCCGAGCTCATGGCAGGCTGCGAGATAAACCGGGTCTACTGCGGCATAGCGGGCGGACATATCCGGGCCTTCAACAGCCACGGCGTCATAGCCATAAAGAACAGGGAGATAAACCAGGCTGACATAGACAGGGTCATAGAGGCGGCGCAGGCCGTCGTCATCCCGCCCGACCGAGAAGTCATCCATGTCATCCCCCAGGAATACATAGTCGACGACCAGGAGGGCATACAGGAGCCCCTGGGGATGATAGGCATACGCCTCGAGGTCAAGGTGCATATCGTGACCGCTGCCGTGACAAGCGCGCAGAACATCGTGAAGTGCGCGAACAAGGCTGGACTCGACGTCGCTGACATCGCTTTGCAGCAGATAGCGTCGAGCGAAGCGGTCCTGAACCCGGACGAGAAGGAAATAGGCGTGGTTTTAGTCGATATCGGGGGCGGAACCACTGATATTGCTCTTTACCACGGCGGCACAATAAAGTATACTACGGTAATTTCTTTAGGCGGAAATCAGGTAACCGGCGACATCTCCGTGGGGCTTCGCACCACCGCAAGCGAGGCGGAGAAGCTCAAGAGAGAGCACGGGTGCGCCATGACCGCCATGGTCTCAAGGGACGACGTGATGGAGGTGCAAAGCGTCGGGGGGAACACCTCCAAGACCGTCTCCCGCTACATGCTCTGCGAAATAATCGAACCCAGAATAGAAGAGATCTTCCAGCTCGTAAAGCGCGAGATAATGAAGTCGGGCTACGAGAACCTGGTCTCTTCAGGCATCGTCTTGACCGGCGGCTCTGCGGCGATGGAAGGCATAACCGAGCTCGCCGAGCAGGTCTTCAACCTGCCCGTGAGGAGGGGCCTGCCCATCGGCATAACCGGGCTTGTTGACGTCGTGAAGAGCCCCATGTACTCCACGGGCGTGGGCCTGGTCCTCTACGGAGGCAAGAACCTCGAAGGCACGCAGTTCCAGAGGGGCAACGACAGCACGCTCTTCAACAAGCTCACTACGAGGATGAAGGGCTGGATGAAAGAATTCTTTTAAGGCTCTCGTCAAAGAAAAAAGCAGAGATACTTCTGTAAGGCGGTATAACTAAATTTGAAAAAATACACTCGGCGGCGGCTATTACCAGGGAGGTGGATTGATGGTGATTGAAATGGACGAGAACTTTAACATCGGCGCGAGACTCAAGGTCATTGGCGTGGGAGGCTGCGGCGGCAACGCCGTGAACACGATGATAGAGAGCGGCCTTGACGGTATCGAGTTTCTCATTGCGAATACCGACAGCCAGGCCCTCGACAAATCGCTTGCTGGTATGAAGGTGCAGCTCGGCGCGAGCCTTACAAAGGGCCTTGGCGCCGGGGCGAACCCCGAGGTCGGCAGGAACGCGGCGCTCGAGAGCAAGGAGCAGCTCATAGAGGCCATGAAGGGCGCTGACATGGTCTTCGTGACCGCAGGAATGGGCGGCGGCACAGGGACAGGCGCAGGCCCCGTAGTAGCCGAGGCCGCGAGGGAAGCAGGGGCGCTCGTAGTAGCCGTCGTGACAAAGCCCTTTGCCTTCGAGGGCCAGAAGAAGATGAGGCAGGCCGAAGAGGGCCTCAAGAGGCTCCGTGAAGTCGTCGACACCGTCATCACCATCCCGAACCAGAGGCTGCTTTCAGTATCCAACAAGAACACCTCCCTCAAGGAGGCGTTCATGAGGGCTGACGAGGTCCTTATGCAGGCCGTAAAAGGCATCTCGGACGTCATCACCATCCCCGGCCTCGTCAATCTGGACTTCGCCGACGTGCGCACCATCATGTCTGAGATGGGCCAGGCATTGATGGGCAGCGGGACCGCAAGGGGCGAGAACAGGGCGTCAGAGGCCGCGAGGAAGGCCATCTCGTCGCCGCTCCTCGAGGACATATCCATAAGCGGCGCAAGGGGCATACTCATAAACATCACAGGTTCTTCCGACATGACAATCCACGACGTGGACGAGGCGTCGAGCCTTATCCATGAAGAGGCCCATGAGGACGCCAACATCATCTTCGGCGCCGTCATAGACGAATCCCTGGGAGAAGAGGTAAGGGTCACGGTCATAGCGACCGGATTCGGCAAGGAGAAGGCCCAAAAGGAAATCATAGCCCCGGCAATGATCATAGAGGAAAACCTGGACGTGCCTACGGTCCTCCGCAGGGGCTTTGACAGGGGCAGCGAGCTCAAGAGCAACGAGATAAGAAGGCTCGGCAAGCTCGGCGGGTATAATGTCGATGACGAGGACCTCTACGACACCCCGACCTTCCTGAGGAAGCAGGCGGATTAAAGCTCTCCAGTTATTATTAGGGTTTAGCATCTTAGGCCGGAAAGGGCTTATTCAAGCCCTTTCCGGTTTCTTTTTTGCCTGAGCTAAGGGCGGCCACCCGCCTTGTAAACCCCTCTGTTTAATGAGATAATTTAAGATGGATTTCAAATCAGCACGGAGGCATCTCCATATCCTGGTCCATTAAAAAAAAGATTCGGGACGCGCTCTCGAGAGAGCGCGGCACCGTCTACAAGGAGCACGGGGGAAGGCTCAAGCTCTGCCTTGTCTATCCCAACACCTACTCCGTTGGCATGGCCAACCTGGGCTTCCAGTCGGTCTACATGCTCCTGAACGGCTTGGACGAGTGCGTCTGCGAGAGGGCCTTCCTGCCTGACAGGGAAGGCCTTAAGGAGCACGAGAGGACATCGACCCCGCTCCTTTCATATGAGTCCCAGACGCCTGTAAAGGAATTCGACCTCGTCGCCTTCTCGGTCCCATTTGAAGAGGATTACCTCAATATCCCGGGCATGCTCTCTCTTGCCGGCATTGGGCCGCTTGCTCAGAGGCGCGCGGGCCAGCCCTTGGTGGCTGCAGGCGGCGTTGCCGTGTCGCTCAACCCCGAGCCGTTGTCCTCATTCGTGGATTTCATACTGGCCGGAGAGGCCGAAGGCTCTTTCAAGCCCTTGATAGAGATACTGAAGGGCTGCAATGAGAAGGGGCTTGAGAAGGGGATGGCATTAAGAGAGCTCGATTCGCTGGATTTCATCTACGTGCCTTCATTATATGAGGTCGCCTTTGATGGCGTGAGGATAAAAGAGGTAAGGCCGCTGAACGGCGCAAAGGCGGTCGTTAAGGCAGCCAGGGCAAGGGAACTGGGGAGATACCCTGTGCCGCAGAGCTTCATCTATACGCCTGATACCGAGTTCAATGAGACCTATTGCGTCGAGGTGGAGCGCGGCTGCGGCAAGGGATGCAGGTTCTGCGCAGCAGGGTTCCTCTACCTGCCGCCCAGGATGCGGGAGCCCGGCCCTGTCATGGATTCCGTTGACAAAGGCATCGCCTCATCAGGCAAGGTCGGCCTTATCGGCACTGCTGTGTCAGAGTACCCGGAGATCAAAGAGGTCCTGAGGCGCGGGATTTCCGTGAACGCCACGATGACCCTCTCATCGCTCAGGCTCGATGAGCTCGACACAGAGTACCTTGCTCTGTTGAAAGAGGCTGGATACAGGACCATAACCCTTGCGCCCGAGGCAGCGACAGAGCGCATGCGGAGCGTCATCAACAAGGGCATCTCTGATAGTGAGATCATGGAATCAGTGCGCCTCATCGCCGAAGCCGGGCTCCGCAGGGTCAAACTATATTTTATCGTCGGCCTGCCCGGAGAGACGGACGACGACGCAAGGGCCATAGTCGACCTCGCCGTAAATATACGAAAAGAGCTCAAAGGCGGCGAGGTTCACTTAAGCGTCAACCCGTTCATACCAAAGCCCTGCACCCCGTTCCAGTGGCACGGCTTCGAGTCCGTCGATGTAATAGAGCGGAGGCTCGCCATCGTCAAGAAGGGCCTTGCCAAAGAGGGCATAAAGGTAAAGGACATGCCCGCGAAGGAGGCCTTTGTGCAGGCATACCTGTCAAGGGCTGACAGGAGGGCAGGGGAGATCATATTGGCCGCTGCCTCTACGGGCTGGAAAAGGGCCATGAAGGGCAATGAAGCCTTCACAGCCGAATCGGTCTATTCGGCAAGGGAAAAGGATGAGATACTGCCCTGGGATATAATCGACCACGCTATTGTTAAGGATTATTTCTGGAAGGAGTACCAGAGGGGACTCCTGGGCAAGTCGACCCCGCCCTGCGACGTGGGCAGGTGCACGAGATGCGGAGTCTGCTGAGTCACGCCGGGTTCAATTTGCAAATTGAACCAGAATCGTTATGCACCTCACGGATTAACAGGTTCAGGGTGCAACCCTGAACCTGAACAAGGTATCCAGATTGGAACTCCTTAAGAACATGACAACCGACATCAAACAACTCCTCTCGCTCGTAAGGAAGCCGTCGAGGTATACGGGCGGAGAGGTCAATTCGATTAAGAAAGACCTCTCGAAGGTGCGGCTTACCTTTGGAATGGGCTTTCCCGACGCCTATGAGATAGGCATGAGCCATCTCGGCATTCAGATCCTCTATCAGATACTCAATTCAAGGGAGGATATCGCCTGCGAGAGGGTCTTCGCGCCCTGGGCCGACATGGAGGCCCTTCTGAGGGAGAGGGGACAGAAGCTCTCTACCCTCGAATCAGGCATAGCTCTGTGCGAGCTTGACATACTCGGCCTGTCATTGCAGTACGAGCTCTCCTACACAAACGTCCTCAACATGCTCGACCTCGGGGGCATACCTCTCCTTGCCAGTGAAAGGAAGAAGGGCGACACCTTTGTAATAGGCGGCGGGCCTGTTGCCTTCAACCCTGAGCCCGTTGCCGAGTTCTTCGACGCCCTTCTTTTGGGAGACGGCGAGGAAGCGGTCCTCGAAATAGCCGACGCGGTGAGAGAGGGCAAGGATAAGAATGAGGAAAGGGACGGGATTTTAAAGAGGCTCGCCCGCATACCCGGCGTATATGTGCCCTCTTTCTTCGATGTCGAATACAATGACGACGGCACTGTTAAAAGGGTCGCGCCCCTCATCGATGGCTACGAGATGGTAGTAAAGAGGATTGTGCCTGATGTGAATGCCCTTCCGCTGCCGACAAGGCCTGTCGTCCCCTTCATGGAGACCGTCCACGACAGGGTAAGCGTCGAGATATCGCGCGGCTGCACAAGGGGCTGCAGGTTCTGCCAGGCTGGCATGATATACAGGCCCGTGAGGGAGCGCACGCCCGAGAGGATAATAAGGATAATAGACGAGACCTTGAAGAACACGGGCTATGACGAGGTCTCTCTGCTGTCTCTCAGCTCCGGCGACTACACTTATATAGAGGACCTCCTCACCGGGCTCATGAAGAGGTTTACGGATGAAAAGATTGCCGTCTCCCTGCCATCGCTGCGGGTCGGCACCCTGAGCGCAAAGGTCGCAGGCGAAATAAAGAAGGTCAGGAAGACCGGATTTACGTTCGCGCCGGAGGCCGGGAGCGAGCGCCTCCGCCAGCTTATAAACAAGGGCATAAAGGAAGAGGACCTCCACGCCGCTGCCCAGGATATATTTTCGCTCGGATGGAAGTCCGTGAAGCTCTATTTCATGATAGGCCTTCCCACGGAGACCGATGAGGACATACTCGCCATCGCCCGTCTCGGGGAGTGCGTGAAGAACATAGGCAAGGCCGCGTCAGGCAGGTGGCCTGAGATAAACGTCAGCGCCTCTTCGTTCATACCCAAGCCCTATACCCCTTTCCAGTGGGAGCCGCAGATAACCATGGAAGAGGGCCTTCAAAAGCAGTCCCTGCTCCGCAAGGAGCTCAATAAACTGAAGCTCGGCTTCAAGTGGCACGATGCGCAAATGAGCCTTCTCGAGGGCGTTTTCGCAAGGGGGGACAGGAGATTGTCAAAGGCAGTGCTACTTGCCTTCAAAAAAGGCTGCCGTTTTGACGGCTGGAGCGAGCTGATGGATTTTGCCAAATGGCAGGAGGCCTTCACAGAGCTTGGCCTGGACATTTCCTTTTATACCTCAAGGAGGCGGCCCTTTGACGAGGTCTTCCCCTGGGACCACTTGAGCCCCGGCATTGACAAGGAGTTTTTGAAGAAGGAGTACGAGCGGGCCGTCTCCCTTGCCCAGACCCCGGACTGCAAGGTGGACAGGTGCTCGAAGTGCGGCCTGTGCGACTGGAAAGAGATAAGGCCCAGATCCGCCGATATCCCCCCTGTCTTCGAGGATATGAAGAGGGCGCGCCAGGAGGCCTCTTTCAGATTGCGGTTCAGGTATTCCAAGACAGGCTCTGCTCGGTTTCTGGGCCATCTTGAGCTTATGACGGTCGTTATCCGGGCGATAAGGAGGGCGGGCGTCCCTATCAAGTACTCCCAGGGCTTCCATCCCATGCCGAAGCTCTCCTTCGGCCAGCCGCTCCCCGTCGGCATAGAATCGCTGGAAGAGTATCTGGACCTGGAACTGAACGAGGGTATGGAGCCCGGGGAGGCTCTCCAGAGGCTTAACCGCGAGATGCCGGAGGGACTGAGATTCCTCTCCGCGGCAGCCTTGTCCTTGAAAGTTCCCCTGCCCTCTGCTATTATGACAGAGTACATCGTCTCATTGAATGACAGCCCCCTGGGCTTGAATATAGATTTTGAAAAGATTGACGGGATTTTCAGGGATTTTTTAAGCAGGGACTCCATTCATGTCCGCATCGAGAAGGAGGGGAAGGCTACAGACGTCAACATCAAACCCCTTTTGGCAGGTCTTTCCCTGTCAGAGGATTTGACATTGAGGCTCACCCTTAAAAAGGGCGTTGGCGCAAACGCGCGGCCTCACGATGTCCTCGCCTGCCTCCTTGGCCTGCCGAAGGAATCCGCTTCACTGATACCCGTCCTAAAGACCAGGGCCGTTCATTAATCCATTTTTGGAAGGCCGCATACCCTTGCACTCTCAAATGAAGAACAGCGAAAAGACAGAGATATTAATCAATTCAAACCCGTTCGAGACAAGGGTCGCCCTCATCGAGCAGGGCCGCCTCGTCGAGTTCTATGTCGAGCGCGTCAAGGACAGGGGCATAACCGGGAACATCTACAAGGGCAAGATAGTAAGGGTCCTCCCGGGCATGCAGTCCGCCTTTGTCGAGATAGGCATACAGAGGACCTCTTTCCTCCATGTCTCCGACATAAAAGAGCCGCCCGATGAATTCGAGGAAGAGGAAGAAGAGCACCAGAAGCACGCTGATGTCCGCATACAGGACATTATAAAAGAGGGCCAGGAGATAATGGTCCAGGCAGCCAAGGAGCCGATAGGCACCAAGGGCGCCAGGGTCACATCCTACATATCCCTTCCGGGCCGCTACCTCGTGTTCATGCCCACCTACGATAAAATTGCCATCTCAAGAAGGATATCGAGCGAAAAGGAGAGGAAGAGGCTCCGTGAGATAGTCTCCACCATGAGGCCTCCTGGCTGCGGCTTCATCATAAGGACGGTCTGCGACGGCATGCCCAGGGAGGACATCCAGGCTGATATGGAGTTCCTCATAAAGCTCTGGAACTCCATCCAGAAGAAGAAGGACCAGGTCAGGACCCCGGGCCTTATATGGTCAGAGCTTGACCTTACCCTGCGGATAATAAGGGACCTCTTCTCAAAGGATATAGACAAGCTCGTCATCGACTCGAAGGAAGAGTACGATAGGGCCAGGAAGTTCGTTGACGAGTTCATGCCCCACCTTTCGCCCAAGCTCGAGCTATACGAGGGCAAGGAGGAGATATTCGACGCCCACGGCATTGAGATAGAGCTCACGGACGCGCTGGAGAGAAGGGTATGGCTCCGTTCAGGCGGGCATATCGTCATCGACCAGATGGAGGCCCTCACAGCCGTCGACGTCAATACGGGCAAGTACGTCGGAAAGAAAAGTTCAGAGGACACGATCGTAAAGACCAACCTGGAGGCGGTTAAGGAGATAGTCTACCAGTTGAGGCTCCGCAACATAGGCGGCATCATAGTCATCGACTTCATAGACATGGCAAGGGCCTCCGACAGGGAGAAGGTCTACAATACCTTGAAAGAGGCGCTCAAGGCGGACAAGGCGCGCACGAACATACTCAAGATATCCGAGCTCGGCATCGTGGAGATGACGAGGAAGCGGGTAAGGGAGAGCCTTTCGCAGTCCCTCTGCGAGCCCTGCCCCTACTGCGACGGCAACGCGCTCGTGAAGGCAAAGGACACCATCATAATGGATATCTTCAGGGAGCTTTCAAGGGAGCTGCCGCTGCGTAAGAAGAAGGCTACCCTGTACGTGAGCCCGTCCATTTCAGAGCGCATAAAGGAAGACCCTGCCCCGCTTGAGAACCTTGAAAAGAAGTACGGCAAGAAGATAATCATAAAGCCGGTGGAAAGGTTCCATCAGGAAAGGTACGAAATTTTATAGCTAAAATTGCTCTTTTTCCCCGGTCTCTTTGTTAGGTAGAAAATAAAAATGCTCACGTATTCTCATATATGCTCCGCTTTTTATTTTCGCCCTGCCTCGACCTCGGAAAAAATATCCAATTTTAGAGTTCCCTTTCAAACCCCCTGTTTTAAAAGGGCTTTTCCGCCTCAAATCCCTTGACAAACAAACCCCTTAGCGTTTACCATAAGGGCTGACCGTCATCCATCTTCCATTTCTATCAAATCCAGAGGGCTTCTTATGAGATCAGCAGTTATCGTTTCTGTAATGACCGTGCTCATTGCGCTATTTGTCTCATCTGGCGCCGAGGCCGGGGTAGCGGAAGGGAAAAAGGCCTTTGAGGCAGGCAAGTGCGCCTCCTGCCACCAGATAGCGGGGCCAGCTTCAGAGAAGACTATCAAGGACCAGCTCGCGAAGAAAGGGCCTGAGCTCTGGTATTCGGGCAGCAAGTTCAAGGCCGGCTTTCTGGAGAAGTGGCTCACTAACCCGCAGCCCATAAGGCCGCTCGTCTATAACTCTCTTTCCGAGAGGAACAGGGGCGGTCATCCGAGCCTTCCCGCTAAAGAGGCACGGGACGTTGCCGAGTACCTGATGAGCCTCAAATCAGCCGACGTTAAGGCGCTCGGCATACAGCCGAGGGACACGCCCAAGGGCAGGGTCATGTTCATAAAAAAGCAGTCGTGCTACGGCTGCCATACCGTGAACGTGAAGGGCAAGGCAGTGGGCGGCCTCACCGGCCCGTCGCTCTCGAACGCGTCCGAGCGGCTCAACCCTGACTGGATATACGCGTACCTTTCGCATCCCAAGGCATTCAAGCCCGTGAAGATGATGCCGGTCTATACGGGCATCATCAACGACGCTGACATGAAAGAGCTGACAGCCTATGTAGGAGGGCTCAGATGATAACGATTAGCCGGCTGCTGAAAAAGTCCATCTGCTTTGTTGTCATCGTCGCTCGTCACTGCGGCGTACGGCAAAGAGTACGCCTCATTCCTCGCTCCCCGATTTTACCGGGGCCTCGCATATGGAGCTTTTTGAGCAGCCTGACCAAAATAAGAGTTTTTCAGCAACCTGCTATGATGAAATGGGCCTTTTACGTATTCCCGGCGTTCGTTCTCGCCTTTACCTTCGCGGTCCCTTCCTTTGGCGCGAGCGCGGAGGAGAACTATAAGTTCTACTGCGCGCAGTGCCACGGCGTATACGGCAAGGGCGACGGCCCGAACGCCACAAGGGAGATGCCCGTGAGCCCGCGCGACCATACGAACGCGCTCGAGATGAACAAGCTCACGGACGAGGACGTCATTAACGCGATAGCCGAAGGCGGGCCCGCGACGAGCAAGTCGAGCCTCATGCCGCCTTTCGGCAAGACCCTTTCAAAAGGTGAGATAGCGGAGCTCAAGAACTATATAAGGAAGCTCTGCAATTGCAAAGGCAAGTAACTAAAAATTATTATTTTTAGAAGGCAGCCTGAGCAGTATAAGGCAGTACCTATGAGTTTCGGTTCTGAAAAATTCAGCTTCATCCTGATGCTCCTCGGAGCGCTTCTCGTGGTCGAGGGCATCCCATACTTCGGTTTTCCGAAGGCTGTAAGGGAATGGGCCGGGTATCTGCACCGGTTGCCCGAGAAGAGGATGAGGCTCATGGGCTTCATAATAATGGCAGTGGGCATCGCGCTCCTTTTCGCCATAAGGGACATCTGGCCGTAAGGCTATGAAGCTCATCCTCGCGACCCTCGGCGCTCTTCTCGTAATAGAGGGTCTCCCCTATCTCCTCTTTCCCGGAAAGGTGAAGGAATGGTCTCAAAGCGTGCAGGATGCAAACAGCCGCGGAATGCGGATAATGGGCCTTGTTACAGTTCTTGCCGGAACAATCATTTTCTACCTCGTATTCTTTCTGAAGTGATCGATGCCGAACCCTTTTAAGAGCAGGCCCTGCAGGCTCATATACGCCCTCCTTCTCCTTCTTGCCGGATGCCTCCATACCGTCCCAGGGCAGGCAGACTACGGGGAGAAGGTAAGGGTACTCATATCCAAATCCTCTTCATTTGATTTGAGGGGCACTGACAGGGGCGACCTGCATATAAAAAGGGACGGGGCATCTGTGCTCGTAAACGGCAGACGCAAGGCCCTGCCCTTGAAGCTCTACCCTGAAGGCGAGTTCATATACATCAACAACAGGCCGTACCGGGGGACTATCGAGATTGCGGCAGGCAAGGACGGCCTCCTTCTGATAAACGAAGTTCACCTCGATGCCTATATCGCCGGGATAATAAACAACGAGATATCCTCAAAATGGCCCGAAGGGGTCATCAAGAGCCAGGTGGTCATAGCCAGGACCTACGCCATCTTCAATATCAGAAAAAAGGCCGGCTCCCCATATCACCTCGAGAGCACTGTGATGGGCCAGGTATATAATGGGGCTTCCGGCGAGGATGACATCGTGTTGAGCGCGGTTAGAGAGACAGCCGGAGAGATACTGGTCTATGATGGAGAGCCAGCCCTTACGGTCTATCACTCGAACGCCGGCGGCATGACAGAGGCGGCTATCGATGTCTGGAAGAGGGGCTATCCGTACCTGGTCCCCGTGGAGAGCCCCTTCGATGAGAGCGCGCCCAGGTTTGAATGGGAGTTCGCAATAGCCGCCTCTCTTCTCGGTGAACAGCTCTCTGCCTCCGGGTACGCCGTAAGGTCGCCCGAGGAGATTTCAGTAATAGAAACAACGCTTTCGGGCAGGGTAAAGCTTATGGCAGTAAGGGGCGGGGCTGGAAGCGAGACAAGGCTTTCGGGCGAGGATATGAGGAAGGCGCTCGGCTATTCGAACCTGAGGTCCACCTTTTTCGACGTGAGCAAAGATAACGGAGTCTTTCTCTTCAGGGGCAAGGGCTCCGGCCACGGAGTCGGCCTCTCGCAGTGGGGGGCAAAGGGCATGGCAGAGAACGGATATTCCTACAGGGAGATCCTCGATCACTTTTACCCGGGCACCAATCTTTTGAGAGCCTGGTGACCCGCTTCATTCAAATCCCGGAAAAACAGGTTTTCCGTTTATGCCTTTTTGTTTAGAATGTAAGGACTGTTTTTAATGGAACTAAAAGACTTCGAATTCGACCTGCCGGAGAGGCTCATAGCCCAGCGCCCTCTGCCCGAGCGCGACTCTTCGCGCCTGATGGCAGTATCAAGGGAAACAGGCAATATCGAGCACAGGTCGTTCAGGGACCTTCCCGGCTTTTTGAGGGCCGGGGACGTGCTCGTGCTCAACGATACAAAGGTCATCCCCACGAGGCTCTTCGGCGCAAAGACCACAGGAGGCAAGGTCGAGCTCCTGCTTGTCGAGCGGATTAACGGAAATGAATGGCAGTGCCTCTCAAAGCCTTCTCTCAAGCCGGGCGGCCGGATATTGTTCGAAGGCCTTGAAGGCGAGGTCACAGGACGGGACGAAGACGGGCTTTGTACGATCCGGTTTTCCGGGCCCCTTGACCTGGAAAAGACAGGAAAGGTCCCGCTCCCTCCTTATATAAGGAGGGAGGCTGACGAGGCTGACAAAATAAGATATCAGACCGTATTTGCCGGACCCGTTGGGGCTGTGGCAGCGCCTACGGCAGGGCTCCATTTTACCGATAGTATTCTGGATGAGATACGGGCAATGGGCGTGCTCGTCCGCCATGTGACGCTGCACACGGGGCCGGGGACATTCATGCCTGTGCGCACAAACAGGGTCGAAGAGCACAGGATGATGAAGGAGCGCTACAGCATCCCGAAGGAGACATTTGATGCCGTAGACTCCGCGAAAAAGGAAGGCCGCAGGGTAGTCGCGGTCGGCACCACCTCGACAAGGACGCTGGAGGCGAGCTTAAGTAAGGGCTTTGACGAGCCTCTTCTCGAAGGCGCGACCGGCCTCTTCATCTATCCCGGCTACAAGTTCAGGGTGGTTGACGCGCTCCTTACGAATTTCCATCTGCCGGGCTCGACCCTGTTGATGCTGGTCTCGGCTTTTGCCGGAAGGGAATTAATACTGAAGGCGTACGCGGATGCCGTCCAGGAAGAGTACAGGTTCTTCAGCTACGGCGACGCGATGCTTTTGTTCTGAAAAATGTCTGTTATAATATTTCTCCATCGCATTTTTTAAAGCTGGGTACAACGCCAAAGAGGTATCTGTATAAGTGAAGGGATTCTCATTCGAGCTAAGGAAACAGGACGGGTCTGCAAGGCTGGGCCGCATAACTACGCCTCACGGCGAGGTGACGACGCCCGTCTTCATGCCGGTTGGCACAAAGGCGTCGGTAAAGGGCCTTACGCCTGAAGAGCTTGAGGCAATGGGCGTCGAGATAGTCCTCGCCAACACCTACCACCTCTATCTGAGGCCCGGCCATAATCTCGTTAAGGAGCTGGGCGGACTCCACGGGTTCATGAACTGGCGGAGGCCGATATTGACTGACAGCGGCGGCTTCCAGGTCTTCAGCCTCTGCAAATTGAGGAAGATAACCGAAGAGGGAGTGCAGTTCAGCTCGCATCTCGACGGCACGCGGTACACGCTCACGCCCGAGAGCGCCATAGAGGTGCAGGAGGCCCTTGGAGCGGACATCATCATGCCCCTCGACGAGTGCACGCCCTATCCGGCTGACAGGGAGTACGCCAAAGATTCCATGGACCTCACTCATAGATGGGCAAAAAGGTGCAGGGAGGCCAAGCAGCCCAACGGCCAGGCCCTCTTCGGCATAGTACAGGGCGGCATGTACGCCGATTTGAGGAGGGAGAGCGCCGAGACCCTGGTGGCAATGGGCTTTGACGGCTACTCCATTGGTGGCCTTAGCGTTGGCGAGGAAAAGGGCCTCATGAAGGAGATGGTGGCCGCGACCGTCGAGCGCCTGCCCAAGGACAAGCCCAGGTATCTCATGGGCGTCGGCACGCCCGAGGACCTCGTCTTTGCCGTCGAGATGGGCATAGACATGTTCGACTGCGTGATGCCGACGAGGAACGCGCGCAACGGAACGCTCTTTACAAGGCATGGGAAATTGGTTATAAAGAATGCGCAATACGAAAGGGACCCGAGGCCCATAGAGGAAAACTGCGGGTGCTACACCTGCACCCGCTACTCGCGGGCGTACCTTCGGCACCTTTTCATGGCAGGCGAGATACTCGCACCCAGGCTCAATACCATACACAACCTCTTCTACTACACCTCTCTCATGAAGTCGATGAGGCAGGCGATAGAAGAGGGCGCCTTAGCGGAGTTCAAGAAGAGATTTCACGAAGCGCGGTCGCCGTCAGAACTGACCGCGGCTCTATAAAACAAGGAGGACTTTTCAAGTGCTGTTCTTTCCAGTTGCCGTTGCCTATGCCCAGGACGCTGCCCCGGCCGCGTCCGGCCTTTCCGGCCTCATGAGCATAGCCCCGCTCATTATCCTGTTCGTCATATTCTACTTCCTCCTCATCAGACCCCAGCAGAAAAGGGCCAAGGAGCACAGGGAGATGATGTCGGCCCTTCAGAAGGGCGACAATGTCGTCACCTCCAGCGGCATCCACGGCAAGATCGTCTCGGTAAACGAGGACACGGTCCAGGTGGAGATCGGCGACGGGGTCAAGGTAAAGATGTCCAAGGAAGCTGTCGTCACGAGAAAGCAAGGATAGTCTTTTTTGTCCAAAGGGCCGCCCCTTTTTTGGGGCGGCATTTTCTGTTTTTAAAGTCGGTGCAGCGCAGCAGGCCTTTGGTGCGGGCTCGTTAAGGGGTCTCGTAGCCAGAGGCATCTGCAGCCGGCCTCCTATCGGAGTCTTTTAGATGAGAAGCATCTTCTGGAGAATAGTCCTTCTGGCAGCGTTCACGGCGCTCGCTATCGTGCTCTTCCTGCCCTCGACGCCCATTTCAAAGAGGCTGCCCTCGTTCTGGGTCGACGGCATACCCAAGATAAACCTGGGCCTTGACCTGCAGGGCGGCATGCACCTGGTCCTGAGCGTGGACCAGGACAAGGCTGTCGAGAGCCACACGCAGCGGCTCGCGGGCTCTATGGAGGACACGCTCAAGAGAAAGGGCATACCCTTCTATAATGTATCGAGGCAGGGCATCGACTCGATAGCAGTCTCCTATCCCGACGAGAAGAGCAGGGGCGAGATAGAGAAGACCGTGAGCGACGATCTCGGCGTCTTCGGCTCGCCGACAGCCGGTAACGGCGCTCTCGTCTTCAAGCTCGACGCGGAAGAGAGTAAGCGCATAAGGGATTGGGCGATCTCCCAGGCCCTTGAGACCATAAGGAACAGGATAGACAAGTTCGGCGTAGCGGAGCCCATAATACAGAAGCAGGGCGAGAACGAGCTCGTAGTGCAGCTGCCCGGCCTCAAGGACCCTGAAAGGGCCATACAGCTCATAGGCAAGACCGCTGTCCTCGAGTTCAGGCTGGTGGACGAGTCAGTAAGTCCGTTCACGGCAGAGGCGCAGGGCCCTCCTCCAGGTTCAGAGGTGATCTACCAGCAGACCGTCGATAAAGAGACCGGTACTGTACAGAAGACCCCGTTCCTTGTAAAGAAAGAGTCTATCCTCACGGGTGACTCCCTTGCCGACGCAAGGGTGGCCTTTGACAGCCAGTATAACGAGCCTTATGTCTCCCTTACCTTTGACGCGGCCGGCGGGCGCGTCTTCGAGAGGGTGACGACTCAGAGCGTAGGCAAAAGGCTTGCCATAGTCCTTGACGGCAACCTCCATTCGGCCCCGTCGATAAGGGAGCCGATATCCGGCGGCAGGGCCTCCATAAGCGGCGGCTTCACCTATGAAGAGGCCACGGACCTCGCGATAATCTTGAGGGCTGGCGCGCTCCCCGCGCCTGTCAATATCATACAGAACGTCACGGTAGGCCCGAGCCTCGGCCAGGACTCGATCGAGGCTGGCATAAAGGCCGGCATCCTGGGCGCTTCCATGGTCCTTATCTTCATGCTCGTCTATTACAGGGCATCGGGTCTTGTCGCTGACTTCGCGGTCTTCCTCAACATAATAATGCTCCTTGGAGCAATGGCCTGGTTGAACGCCACATTGACGCTCCCCGGCATTGCCGGAATAGTCCTTACGATAGGCATGGGCGTTGACTCCAACGTCCTGATATTCGAAAGAATAAAGGAAGAATTGCAGGCCGGGCGCACTCCCAGGTCTGCCATAAACGCGGGGTATGAAAGGGCGTGGTGGACCATCGTCGACGCCCACGTAACGACGCTTATAACTGCCGCGGTGCTCTTCCAGTTCGGCAGCGGCCCCATAAAGGGCTTCGCCGTTTCCCTGAGCTTGGGCATCATGATAAACCTCTTCACCGCCCTCGTGGGCACGAAGGTGGCTTTCGACATCCAGAGCGAGAAGTTCAGGATGAAGAAATTGAGCATATAGCTGCCCCGTTTTCTGGAGGATAGATGGACTTCGTTCGCAATACAAAAATAGATTTTCTGGGCAAGTGGAAGATAACCTTTGTCATCTCTATAGCCCTTATAATCCTGGGCCTTATAGCTGCGGCAGCCATACCGCTCGGCAAGGCCAATTTGAGCACTGATTTCGAGGGCGGCATTGCCTTACAGTTCAGGTTCCAGCAAGCCGTCGAGATAGACAAGACAAGGTCCCTTCTGGCCGAGAGCGGCTTTAAAGACGCCAACCTCCAGCAGTTCGCGGAGCCGACCAAGCTCCTTGTGAAGCTCAAGAGGTCTGACGGGGACCTCCGTGCCATTTCCCAGACCATCGGAGCGGTCTTCACAAAGGGCATGCCGGATAACCCCTTCACAATCGACTCCACTACCGAGATCGGCCCCACTGTCGGCAAAAGGCTCCAGAAAGACGCGCTCTGGGCAGTACTTGTCTCCATGATAGGCATACTCCTCTACGTTGCCTGGAGGTTCGAGTTCAGGTTCGGGGTGGCGGCCGTCGTAGCGACTTTCCATGACGTACTGGCTGTGCTCGGCGTATTCTATCTCCTCGATAAGGAGATGAGCCTCCTTATCGTGACCGCGCTTCTGACCGTAGCAGGGTACTCGCTCACCGATACCGTTGTCGTCTTCGACAGGATACGCGAGAACATGAGGAAGAAGACAAAGGAGGATTTTCTGGTCCTTCTGAACAGGTCCGTGAACGAAGTGCTGAGCAGGACCATAGTGACATCTTCCACAACGCTCCTTGCCTCGCTTGCCCTCTTTTTCCTGGGCGGAGAGGTTATCCATGACTTTGCCCTTGCCCTTTCCCTCGGCGTCATCGTGGGCACTTATTCATCGATATTCATCGCAAGTCCGCTCCTGCTCTACTGGAATAACAAGAAAAAACCAGCACTTGCAAAGGTTTAACCCTCCATTACGCCTCCGTCGCTTTTTGACGGAGGCCTGCTCTTCCCTCCAAATACCCTATTGTAATTTTCCAATGTTTGTGCTATTCACAATTGTTGGGATTTCGGCTGTTTTTCACAATCAGTTTATAAGTCTCTAAAAAGGCTGACCTTCCGATAATTATACCGCGACAGGCTCATGGCGGGCCGAGAAAGGCAATGGATGCCGGGATACCGATGGAGGTATTTCAGGCGTTTTTGCCATATTAAATGGATAGATCTACCCTCAAACTCGGCGCTATGGAAAAGAAGAGCTTTTCCGCCAATCCTGCCCCGATCGACCTGTCGGCCTGGGCTCAGTTCCAGAAGGGGCTTTCGCTCCTGATGGACATGCCGCTCAGTCTCTATGACTCGGGCGGCAACCTCCTTGTCCCGTCAATACAGGACCCGTGCGTCTGCGCGACCATAGCTTCGAGCAGGCGAGGAGGGCCGCTTTGCTCCGAGATGGTCTCAAAGGCGATTGCCCAGGTGCTTGAGAAGGGCACTTCATATATCTTTAAATGCCACGCCAACCAGTACTTCTTCGCTGTCCCGGTCCTGCTCGATTCAGGCCATGCCTTTGTCCTGATAGGAGGCCGGGCATACCTGGACAGCAGCGTGGTAAAGGACTTCTACGAAGGTGTAATAGGCTTCGGCCTGAGTGAAAAAACCATAAATTCGCTCAGGGCCGGGATCAAGACCGTGCCTGCGAAATCCATCTTCATGGTCCCGGACATATTGAACGGCATGGCTGTCCCGTTCCTCAAACGCCTTGCAGCCGGCAGCCGTGAACTTGCGCAGGTACCCGATCCGGGCAGGCTCAGTGGTCTGCAGGCGCTCGAACAGGTATATAAATCGATAGCGCCGGTGCTCGACAGGGAAGAGCTCTACGAGACGATCCTCGCGAAATCCACGGAGCTCGTGGGCGCGGAGCGCGGTTCGCTCATGATAGTCGACAACAAGAGCAAGATCCTTTCGGTCAAGGCCGCCAAGGGCATGGACAAGAAGATAGCCGAAGGCCTCAGGGTGAGGATAGGCGAAGGCATCTCAGGGTCGATCGCGGCCCGCGGCTTGCCGGTCATAGTGAAAGACATAGAGGACGAGGTCCCGGCATGGAAGAACAGGCCCAGGTACAGGACAAAGTCCTTCATATCCATACCGTTGAAGCTCGAGAGCAAGGTAATAGGTGTCATCAACATGGCTGATAAGAACTCCGGGGAGGTATTCTCGGACGAGGACCTCCATCTGGTGCAGTCGTTCGCGAACTACGCGTCGATCGCGCTGGAACGGGGTGCCTATTACAGCATGAGCGAAGAGCTCAAGATGCTCTCCATGACAGACCCGCTCACGGGTCTTTTCAACAGGCGGTACTTCAGGGAGAGGCTCTACGAAGAGGTCGAAAGGGTCAAGAGGCACAATGAGTGCTTCACGACCTTCATAATAGACATAGACAACTTCAAGTCCTTCAACGACAGGTTCGGCCACCTTGCAGGCGACGAGGTCTTGAAGGGAGTGGCAAGGGCCATAAGGGACGCCGTCAGGTCGATGGATGTCGTGGCCCGCTACGGCGGCGAGGAGTTCGCGGTCATACTGCCGCATACGAACAAGAAGGACTCGACCGTAATAGCCGAGAGGATAAGGAAGGGCGTGCAGGAATTCAAGCCCGACAACCCTGAAATCGATGTGTGGCCCACGATAAGCCTGGGCGTGGCCGAGTTCCCCGGGGACGCGAGCCACATTGACGACCTCATCAACAAGGCCGACAAGGCCATGTACCTGGCAAAGAGGATGGGCAAGAACAAGGTAGTCGTATATGAAAGATAGGATGCTTTTTCCGACCTGCGCCGACGGAGAGTTCTTCGGGCGCTCAAGAGAGATTGACTATATCTGCAGGAGGGCGGCTGATAAGCCGTCACCCGCCATATTCCTCTTCGGAAGGCGCTGGACAGGCAAGACCGAGACGCTCCGCAGGGTCTACAGGGAGCTCTTCTGGAACCAGGCGAAGGTCGCCCCGCTCTACTACCAGTTCAAGGGCTACGGCTCGCCCGAGGAATTCTCTGAGGATTACCTGAAGGAAGTATTGAAGCAGTACCTTGCCTTCAGGCTCAGGGACGCGAGGTACGTAAGGCAGGAGATCTCGCTCGACAAGCTCGAGCGGCTGCTCGTCGACAACGACCTCTATCCGCTCGCAGACCTGGTCTCCATACACAGGGAGGCGAGGAAGGCCAATGATACCACCGCGGCCCTGAGGAACGCCCTCGCAAGCCCCATGGCAGTCTCTTCGCGGTCAGGCATCCCCGTATATCTCATTTTGGACGACCTCGACAAGGCGGCGGGCTCATCAGGCGGCAAAGACCCGCAGATGACCGGAGAGCTGATGGGATCGCTTACTCTCGGGCAGACGTCATTCGTCGCGTCGGCCTCTACCAGGGTCCCGTTCTTCGGTCGCGCGTTCAACGGCTCGGCGGAGGCAATGGAATTGACGGGCCTCGACGAGGAGCTTTCAGCCTCGATGATGCTCGACCTCTGCAGGCAGTACTCGGTCGATACCGAGAGCGAGATTTTGAAGCTTGCCGCGAACAGGCTCGAAGGCAACCCCATGTACATGAAGAGCCTTGTCTGGGCCGCTTCAAAAGAGGGGCAGGGCCTCTCCACATTGAAGGAGTTCGCGGACCTTTACACGGCAGAGCTCTTCGAAGGCAACATCGGGCTCTCTTTGCGCTCGGCGCTGGGACTCAGCGGCATAAACGGCTTGAGAGTGCTCCATGCCTGCTCCGTGGCGGCAAGGCCCATTTCGGATGAAGAGCTCTCCGAGAGGTTCAGGCAGGGGGCTGCAGAGCTCAAGGACATAATCGAAGGCCTCTCAAGGGCAGGCCTCATCGAGGTGAACCTGGGCTCCATAAAGTGGGCAGGCGACGCCGCGATAAAGGACTTCATCTACTTCGTGTACGAGACAAGGGTCAAGGGCAGGTCCGCGGAAGAGGTGAAGACCTATCTTGCAAGGGAGGTCCTTAAAGAGGGATTCAATTTCAGGAGCTCGAAGATAAGCGTAAAGCTAAAGGACGAAGCTGCCGAAATAATAAAGGCATTCAACAATCAAAAAATCCTGAAGATACTCTTCCGTAACCAGTCCTTTGCAGCCAGGTTCAAGAAAGGCTCGGTAAAGGGGCCCGGCGAAGACGGAGAGGTCCAGCTTCCTCAGACCGTGGGCTGCTTTGATTCGGAGCGGCTCGAGGCAGGCGAGGCAGGCCCGCCCATATTGGTCGCGCACGGTTTCCAGAACGGGAGGTACGACTCCGGCAACGAGGTCGTATGGATGGTTTCGATAAAGGACTCGGCCTCTCCGGTGAACATCGGGGACGTCGAGAACTTCCTCCGGAGGTCGCAGATATTACGGGAGAACTTCAGGGCCGCCAAGCTCGTAAGGTGGATGATAGGGCGCGAGGGCTTCACCTCAGAGGCGCACAAGCGCACGGATGCTGAAGGCGTCTTCTCGTCGGATTCGGTCCAGCTCAGGATTATAAAGGAGAACCTCGCGGACAAGGACGCCGCATCACGGAATGCGCCTGACAAGATAGTACCGGTCCGCGAGTTCGAGGTGGTGCTGCCATCTGCCTCAAAGGCCGAGCTGGTGGCCGCGAAGGCAGTAGAGGAGATAGGCACCGAGATGGGCTTCGACGACGCCGCCATCGGCCAGATAAAGGCGGCCCTCGTCGAAGCGTGCATAAACGCGTTCGAGCACAGCAGGCTTAAAGTCGCGAAGGTCTTCCTGCGGTTCGTTACATCCGCCGACAGGCTCACCATATACGTCCAGAACGGCGGGGTCGACTTCGACAGCCCGGCAGAGGCCACAGAGCCTGCGGCGGACGCCCTGCCGAGGAAGCGCGGCTGGGGCTTCGAGCTCATGAAGGGCCTCATGGACGAGGTCAGGGTCGAGCGGATAAGGGGCGGGGCCAAGATCGTCCTCGTCAAGTACCTTGTGAAAAAAGGAGACGGCCGGAATGGTCAAGAGATATAACAATTTCAAGGAGGTCGGGGACACCGTCGTCCTTTATCCCGACAATTACATAAACGACATCGAGGGCGAGAAGCTCGAAGAGCTCTGCACGAGCTATCTTGAGCGCGGCTTCAAGAAGGTGGTCATAGACTTCTCTGAGACCGACCTCATAAACTCCATCGGAGTGTCGGTGCTCATCGGCATGATAGAGAAGGTCAGGGACAGGAAAGGCAACATACTTTTCTCAGGCCTCAAGCAGGTCAACTACGACGTATTCAGCATAGTAGGGCTTACCAAGCACATAATGATATTCGAGACCGAAGAGGACGCGATAGGCGGAAACGAGAAGGCGGCCGGAGCTGTTACCACGGCCTGAAGGCGGCGGCGTCTTGAGCGAATCCAGGAGGGACCTGATGACTGAAGCAGAACTGAGCTTGGAGAAGCTCCTATTCAACCTGAGCACGCTTGCGGAGCTTGGCGAAGAGATAACCTCGCCAAAGGACTTCACGAGGGTGGTGAAGTCCGCTCTCTACATGGTCATGGGCTCCTTTTCTTCGTCAAAGGGAGCGATATTCCAGTTCGACGGCGACAGGGGCTCTTTCGAGCCGATAGCCTCAAAGGGGCTGGGCGACATAGGCGGCGTCAGGCTTAAAATAGGCGCCAACGCGACAGGCGAGCTCGTGAAATACAAGGAGCCGCTGGACCTGTCGTCCAACGCATATCCCGTAACGCTCCTGGGCACGGCGAGGGAAGAGCTCCGTAAGCTCGACGCGCGGATGCTCTCATGCCTGACGGTGAAGGACGAGCTCCTGGGCTTTATCGCCATAAACGGCAAGTTCTCGGGCGAGCCCTTTACCCAGTACGACCACCAGCTCCTCTCCGTGATGTCGCAGCACATCTCGTTCTCGCTCCACAGCCATTCGCTTCTCATGAAGCTGATGCACAAGTACACGGAGAACAAGAACCTCTACGACAACCTGAGGCGCATATACTACGACACCATACACGCCTTCGCGGCGGCCATCGACGCGAAGGACTCCTACACAAGGGGCCATTCCCACAGGGTCTCCGCCTACAGCGCGGTGCTCGCGCGCGAGATGGGCTGGAATAACGACGAGGTCGAGGGCATAAGGATAGCGGGCCTGCTCCACGACATCGGCAAGATAGCCGTGGACAAGACCATAATAAACAAGGCCAGCCCGCTTACGAGCTACGAGTGCAGGGAATTGAATTCCCATCCGGTGATAGGCTACGAGATACTTTCAAAGATAAAATTCCCCTGGAAGGGCATCCCCATGATGACCAGGAACCACCACGAGAAGGTGGACGGCAGCGGGTATCCCGACAGGCTCAAGAAGGGCGACATCCCCATTGGCGCAAGGATAATGGCCCTTGTCGATGCCTTTGACGCCATGACCACGGACAGGCCTTACAGGCCCAGGCTTTCTTTCAAGGAAGCGATGGACGAAGTAAAGGACAACTGGAACAAGCAGTTCGACCCCGATGTCGTCTATCCCTTCATCTCTGTTATAAAGAAAGAGGTGAGAAGGGAAGTCGACAACCCGACCATAGTGCCGCTCCTTCAGGAACAGCTCGACTCCGTGACCCTCAACAGGTTTTTCGAAGGCTTCCCGCGCGCCTGACCCGGAAACACGGATACCTCTTTGCCCGGCAGATGGACCTGCCGGTTTTTTTTGCCGAATCGGCTTCTCCGGTCTCTGCTATAGTCTTATGATTTGCAATGGATGAGCAGTCAAGAGGCCTGAGAGAGCTCCTCATATTCTATAAGGGATACCTCGGCAGCGTAAACGCGCCGCGCCCTATCTTCGAAGCGGTGGAGGGCATGGTTTCGGCGCTCGAGAACGAGAGGCCCATAGAGCCGGCACACCTTCAAATGGTCCGCTCCTTGTCATAAACAGCTCCACTTTTTACACTTTTTCCGCTTGCTGGTCGCCTTGAATCCGCAGCATTCCTGCCTTGACCTTTCCTCCCATTGAAAGTAGAATATTCGCTACTAAACTGTTCTTTTTTTTCGGGGGGCTGCAAAGGACTGATGCATAAAAAACGCTGGAAAGTAAGGCCCGCCAACAGGGCGCTTCAGGAGGAATTGGGCTCCAAGCTCAATATACTTCCACTTACGGCCCAGCTTCTTGTAAACAGAGGCCTTGTCGAGGTCGACAAGGCCTCTTCTTTTCTGAGGCCCGACCTCGCCTCTATCCATGACCCCATGCTCATGAAGGGGATGGACAGGGCAATAGAGCGTATAATAAAGGCGCTCGCGGCCCGCGAGAAGATAGCCGTTTACGGCGATTACGACGTTGACGGAGCGACCTCGACCGCCCTTCTCTACCTCTTTTTCAAGGAGATAGGCGTCGATGTGATGACATACATACCCGACAGGCTCACGGAGGGCTACGGCCTCAATGCCGGGGCCCTGAAGAAGATAGCTGAAGCAGGTGCCAAGCTTGTAATTACGGTCGACTGCGGCTCGTCGAATAACGACGAGGCGGCCTACGGCGCGACAATCGGGCTCGACATCATAATAACCGACCACCACGAGATCTCCGGTGAGGCTCCCCCTGCGCACGCCCTCGTAAACCCGAAGCAGCAGGGCTGCGCCTTCCCGTTCAAGGGGCTTGCGGGCGTCGGAGTGGCATTTAACCTCATTGTCGCCCTGAGGGCCAGGTTGCGCGAGGCCGGGTGGTTCAAGGACAATGTCCCGAACCTCAAGAGGTATCTCGACATAGTGGCGCTTGGCACCGTGGCAGACCTCGTGCCGCTCATCGATGAGAACCGCGTCTTTGTCTACTACGGCCTCAAGGAGCTTGAGAGGACGGAAAGGCCGGGGTTAAGGGCGCTCATGGAGGGCTCGGGCTTGAAAGGCAGGTGTGATGCCGACAACATAGCCTTCCAGCTCGCTCCGCGCCTTAATGCGGCCGGAAGGATAGCGAGCGCCGGTATCGCCCTGAGGCTCCTTACGACTGAGAGCCCCGAGGAGGGGGCAAGGCTCGCTAGTGAGCTCGACGGAGAGAACTCCTCGCGCCAGCGGATAGAGGCCGAGACGCTCGAAGAGGCCCTTTCCATGCTCGAAGGGCATACTGACAACGGAATAGTCCTCTTTTCGGATAAATGGCACCCCGGCGTCATCGGCATAGTAGCCTCCAGGCTCGTTGACAGGTTCGCGAAACCGGCGGTGCTCATAGCCATTGATAAAGGCGTTGGCAAGGGCTCTGCCAGGGGCATAAGGTCCTTCGACATACTCGAGGGGCTCAAGTCCTGCTCTGTCCTGCTCGAGAGGTTCGGCGGCCATAAGGCCGCTGCCGGGCTTACGGTAGCGGCTGACAAGGTAGAGGCCTTCAGGGACGAGTTCATAAGATACGCGAACAGGGTGCTAACCGACGAAGACCTGATGCCCGAGGTCAATATCGACGCCGTGGTATCCCTCGAAGAGGTGGACAGGAGGCTCATGATGGAGATAGAGAGCCTGGCCCCGTTCGGAGCATCCAACCGTGAGCCGCTCCTTGGATTGTCTGATGCGCAGATAGTGTCCACTGAGGTCGTGGGCTCAAGGCACCTGAGCTTCAAGGTGAAGCAGAACGGACGGCTTCAGAAGGGCATTGGTTTCGGGCTTGCGAGGCTACACCCGGTGCAGGGCAAGGGTTACGGGATAGCGTTTTCCCCGTATATAGACGAATGGCAGGGCATGGCTAACCTGAGGCTACGTATCAAGGACGTCATGCACGGGTTTGTAAAACCCTTGACATAAAACCCAAAACAAAATATATTCTCGCGTTACTTTATTACAGGAGTTATCTTCTTGATGTCTCTCGGAAAATCACATAAAATGTTTTTGAAAAAAGGACTGGCCGTGATAGCGATGGCTCTTGTCTTCGAGGCGGCTTTCTCGCCCTCTTTGACGAGCGGCAGGTTCTTCTCCGAGTGGGAGCCTGTGGCCGGAGAGCCATCGAGGGCGTCGAGCCATTATGTCCTCGATGTGCTGCGCGAGAACAGGACAGGGCTCGGCTCGCTCGAAGAATTGAAGCTCGCTGAGGTCATCCTTATGGAGAGCCTTGCCCATAAGATAGACCCGCTCTTCGTTCTCGCGCTCATAGAGACGGAGTCGACGTTCAACAACTGGTCAAGGTCTTTCAGGGGCGCTGTCGGCCTCATGCAGATACAGCCCGCAACAGGCGAGGAGCTCGCGGGCAAGCTCAACGTGGACTGGAAGGGCGAGCAGACGCTCTTCGACCCGTATACTAACGTAAAGATGGGTGTCCATTACTTCTCAACGCTCAAGCGCCGCTACAAGGACCTGAATATCACTCTGGCGGCCTATAACACCGGTCCCGGCAGGATAGACACCTGGATAAAGGAAGGCGCGGCGCCGGAGGACGGCTACGCGCTGAAGGTCCTTGAGAACTACAGGAAGTTCAAGGAAAGGGCTGAGTTCTACTGAGGACGGCAGGGGACGAGAGGGTCTGGGAATAGGCAGCGTAAATATAAAATAAGGCTGCTCAAAAAGCTCCATATGCGAGGCCCCAGTTAAATCGGGGAGCGAGGAACGAGGCGTACTCTTCATGTACGCCGCTTCTGCCGCAACGATGACAACAAGGCAGATGGACTCATTTCATGCCGATAAGGGCTCCAGGGCCGATAATATAAACGGCCATTATATAATCCGGGGGTAGAAAAAATGTTCGTACCTAAAAGAGTCTTTTTTACAAAGGGCGTCGGCATCCACAAGGAAGAGCTCACCTCATTTGAGCTTGCCCTCCGTGACGCCGGCATTGAGAAGTTCAACCTTGTGCAGGTCTCCAGCATATTCCCGCCCGCGGCAAAGATAGTCCCCAAGACCGTCGGGCTTAAGAAGCTCTCCCCCGGCCAGATAGTATTCTGCGTCATGAGCAGGCTCACCAGCAACGAGCCCAGAAGGCTCCTCGCGGCCTCTGTCGGCTGCGCCATCCCCATGGACAGGAAGCTCTACGGATATCTGAGCGAGCACCATTCATACGGACAGTCCGACAACGTCGCCGGCGACTACGCGGAAGACCTTGCGGCCGCCATGCTCGCTTCGACCCTCGGCATAGAGCTCGACGAGAACCTGGGCTGGGACGAGAAGAAAGAAATATACAGGATAAGCGACAAGATAGTAAAGACCACCAACATAACGCAGTCCGCCATAGTAAAGAGCGACGGCAAGTTCACGACGGTCGTGGCAGCCGCGGTGCTCGTCCCCTGAGGCCGCGGCCCTGAAGTCCAGGGCTCTTCCGGTGCTATGAGAGTCGCCCTAACTTACAACCTGAAAAAAGAGACGGGGGAAGTGAAAGACCTTCCCCCGGATTTTTACGCCGAATGCGACGAGCCTGAGACCGTGAACGCGGTCCGGGACGCACTCGCGGAGCGCCACGGCGATATTGTCATGGTCGAGGCCGACGAGGACGCCTTTGAGAAGTTCAGGCAGCTGAGGCCCGATATCGTCTTCAACATGGCCGAGGGGCTGTGGGGAGAGAGCAGGGAGGCGCAGATCCCCGCCATCCTCGAGATGCTCCGCATCCCGTACACCGGCTCGAACCCGCTCACGCTGGGCCTGTGCCTCAACAAGGCTCGCGCAAAAGAGGTGCTCGCGTACTACGGCATCCCGACGGCGCGCTTCATAGTAGCCTCGAACCCGTCCATTGAAATAGAGAAGTACCTGTCCTTTCCCATGATAGTGAAGCCCCTTTTCGAAGGGTCGAGCAAGGGCATAAAAAACGATTCGATCGTAAACACGCCTGCGGAGTTACGCAATAAGATAGCGGCCGTGCTTGACGAGTACGCTCAGCCGGCGCTTGTCGAGGAGTACCTCTCCGGCAGGGAGTTCACGGTCGCCCTCATGGGAAATGCCGACAGGCTCAACGTCCTCCCCATTGTCGAGATAAACTACTCCGCGCTTCCTGCGGGAGTGAACCACATATATTCGTATGAGGCCAAATGGGTGCTCGACACCCCGGAGGCCCCTCTCGATATATTCGCCTGCCCTGCCCAGGTGACTGAGAGGCTCAAGACAGCGATAGAGTCGGTCTCAAAGGACGCCTTCAGGGCCCTTGACGTCAAGGACTGGTGCAGGATAGACGTCAGGCTCGATTCGCATGGAGTCCCGCATGTCATAGAGCTTAACCCCCTTCCGGGCATCCTCATGGACCCGAAATGCAATTCATGCTTCCCCAAGGCCGCGAGGGCCGCTGGTCTTAACTTCACGGACCTCGTAAACGGGGTCGTGGACGCTGCCTGTAAAAGGTACGGAATATGAGTCCGTCGAAGATAAAGATCATCTTCAACGACGACGGACACGACACATACGACCTTGGCGGCGAGCAGATAGACCTCGACAACATCCACACGACCGTGGCGGATGTCGAGGCCGCGCTCAAGGCAAACGGCTTTTCAGTATCGAAGGCGCCCCTTAAAAAGATAGAGGACCTCGGCAAGTTCACGGAAGAGATAAAAGAGCCCGGGGCATTGATATTCAACCTCTGCGAGGGCGCGCTCTGCAAGAGCACATTTGAGATGCACGTTGCGGCCCTCCTCGAGCTCTACGGCGCGCGCTTTACCGGAAACGGCCCGCTTACCCTGGGCCTCGCGCTGGACAAAGGCCTTACAAAGGATATCCTTTACAGGCGGGGCGTGCCCACGCCCGGATACGCCGTTATGTCGGCCCCGCCTGAAAAGCTTGAAGAAGGGCTCGAGTTCCCGCTTATCGTAAAGCCGCTTAGAGAGGACGCGAGCGTAGGCATAGATTCGAACGCTGTCGTGGGCAGCATATCTGAGCTCAGGGAGCGGGTGACCCAGGTAATAGAGCGTTTCAACCAGCCTGCCATAGTAGAGGAGTTCATCGACGGCAGGGAGTTCAATATCTCGGTGCTTGGCAACGGCAGCTCGAAGCTGGCCCTGCCCCCGTCGGAGATACTCTTCGTAGACTTCCCTGAGGGCAAGCCAAAGATCTGCTGCTACGAGGCAAAGTGGGTGGAGGAGAGCCCGTTCTATAGAAAGACGGTACCGAGCTGCCCGGCGAAGATAAGCGACGCCCTGAAAAAAGAGCTGCACGAAGTGGCGCTGAGGGCCTATGACATCATGGGCTGCCGGGACTACGCCAGGGTCGATATGAGGTACGACGACTCCGGCAGGATAAAGGTGCTGGAGGTAAACCCGAACCCCGATATTTCCGCTGACGCGGGCTTTGCGCGTGCAGCGAAGGCAGCCGGCCTTGAGTACAAGGACTTAATCGGAGCGATAGTCAACGCGGCAACGGCGAGGTACGCAGCTGCACAGGATGCGGCCTGCGTGGCGAGATGAGCGTGGCAGAACTCCGGGCCGATTTAAAGATAAGAAAGACGACGGGAGCTGACAGGGAAGCGCTCCTTTCGTTCATAAAGGGCACGGAGAACCTCACGAGCGAGGAGAAGGACTGCGCAGTAGATCTCCTGGATATATATCTGGGGGACGCGCGTCAGACCGATTACTCGTTTATAACGGCGCTCAATGCGGACGACAGCCCCGCAGGCTACGCGTGCTACGGGAAGAGGCCGCTCACTTACGCTACATACGACCTCTACTGGATTTTGGTCGACCCGCAGAGGCGGCGCGCAGGAATAGGAAGATTGCTCCTCAATGAGGCCGAAAGGCTTCTCAAGAAAGACGGCGCGATGATACTGGTCGCCGAGACATCGGGCCTTCCGGCCTACGAGGCTGCCCGGCGGCTCTATATCGAAAGCGGTTTTTCAGAGGAGGCGAGGATAGGGGATTTTTATAAGCCGGGCGACGACGTGATCTTCTATACTAAACGGTTATAAAGATGGGGATGCCATTGGAGCTGGAAAGCATAAAAAAGATATACGCCGGTTACTCGAACATCTACGACGCCCTTTTCAAGCGGTTCTTCTTTCCGAGGATAAAGCACGCCATCACCTACATGGACATCAAGCCGGGAGACCGTGTGCTCGATGTCGGCGTGGGCACCGGGCTCTCGCTTACGGAATTTCCGCATCACTGCAAGGTGGTCGGCATAGACCTCTCGACCGCCATGCTCCGCAAGGCAAAGGACAAGATCAGGACGCAGCGCCTGAACCACATAAATGTCATGAGCATGGATGCCATGCGCATGAGCTTCAGGGACGACGCCTTTGACAAGGTCTTTATCTCTCACGTCGTCACGGTCGTCCCGGACCCGTATAAGCTCATGTCAGAGGTGAGGAGGGTCTGCAAAAAGGGCGGCCAGGTCGTCATAGTCAACCACTTCAAGTCGAGCAACAAGGTGGTCGAGATAGTCGAGAAGCTCATAAACCCGGTGTGCAAGAAGATAGGCTGGAGGTCGGATTTGTGCCTCAATGAGTTCATCAACCGATCGGGCCTCAACGTGCGACAGAAATACATGCTCAAGAAGCTGGACTTCTGGCACATACTCTTCGCCACCAACGAGAAGTAAGCGGGCAGGCCGCCTTGCGTTCCAGGGACAATATCCTCTCCGGCCACTTGGTCCAGCCGATGGACGCCGAAGACCTCGACGAGGTCATGGCCATCGAGACCGTCTCCTTCCCGAAGCCCTGGACCCGGTCGATGTTCGAGGGCGAATTCAGAAACCCGGTCTCGTCCGCGTATGTCCTCAAGGTCAAAGTAGACGAAATGGAAGAGGTCGGGGCCTACATCGTCTTCTGGGTAGTCCACGGCGAGGCCCATATCCTGAACATCGCGGTAGACCCCGAATACAGGGGCAGGGGCCTGGCGACAAGGCTCCTTTCGATGATGCTCCAGATAATGAAGCGCAAGATGGTCTACGAGGTATTCCTCGAGGTCAGGGTATCTAACGACGTAGCGAGGGAGCTTTACAAGAAGTTCGGTTTCAGGGAAGCGTTCATAAGGAAGAACTATTACGGCGACGAGGACGCGATAGTGATGATCCTCGATTTGTAGTCATTGCGAGCGGAACAAAGCAATCTCGATATAATCCCTCCCCCTTGACGGGGGAGGGCAGGGTGGGGGTGAAAATATTTCACCCTCCCCTTAGTCCCCTCCCATCAAGGGGGGGAGGGGTTCATTGACTGCGAGATTATTCCGTCGCAAAAGCCGCTCCTCAATGACGGCGAGCTGCCGTGAAAAAAGTTGTCATGCTGAGAGAGCGAAGCGAACGAAGAATCTCGCAGTAGAAGCAGATTCTGCGCTTTGCTCAGAATGACAGAAAATATAAGGCATAAGGTTGGAAATAAAATCCGAAATACTCTATAACGAGAGGCTCTCAGCGGGCTACTACAAACTCGGCTTATCGTGGAAGGCGGCGAAGGTGGTTGCCGGGCACTTCGTGATGCTCCGCGTCTCAGACGGGCTTGACCCGCTGCTGCGAAGGCCTTTCGGCATCTACAGGGCGATAAAGGGCAGGGGCGTTGAGCTCCTTTACCGCGTCGTCGGCAAGGGCACGGAGATACTCTCGAACAAAAGACCGGGCGAGAGACTCGGAATACTCGGGCCGCTCGGCAACGGATTTACAGAGCCTGAGAAGGGTCGCAAGATAATCATGCTCACCGGCGGCATGGGGATCGTGCCGCTCTACATGCTGGCTGAGAGTATTGAGTCAGGCACGCTCATCTTCGGCGCGCGCTCAAGAAAAGAGACGTTCCTTCTCAAGGACTTCCGCAAATTCGCCCTCAAGATAAAGACCGCCACAGAGGACGGCAGCGTCGGCAGGAAGGGGCTTGCCACAGACCTTCTCGAAGAGGAGATTACGCCGGAAGCGATAGTCTACGCCTGCGGCCCCATGGGCATGCTCAAGGCCGCCGCCGGAATAGCCATGAATTCAGGGGCAAAATGCATGGTCTCGCTTGAGAGGTCGATGGCCTGCGGCATCGGCGTCTGCCTGGGTTGCGCCGTGAAGGCGAAGCCGCATAAAGACGAAAAAGAGAACCGGCTATACAAGATGGTCTGCTCGGACGGCCCGGTATTCGACAGCGAGGACATAGATTGGGACGTGCTGTGAGCGATAAGAAGGCAAATCCGCTCGAGGTAAAGATAGCTGGCCTGCGGTTCAAGAACCCGGTAATGACTGCTTCGGGAACCTTCGGGTACGGAGCCGAGTTCATGCCGTACATGGACCTCTCGAAGCTCGGCGCCATCGTGGTCAAGGGTCTCTCGCTCTATCCTAGGCAGGGCAATCCCGCCCCGAGGATAGTCGAGACGCCCTGCGGCATGTTGAACGCGATCGGCCTGCAGAACGTCGGCGTCGACGACTTCATCGAAAAGAAGCTGCCGCTCTTAAAGGGCGTTGACACTCATGTAATAGCAAACATCTTCGGCGAAACGATAGAAGATTATATCGAGGTCGCGAAGAGGCTCGACGGGGCAAAAGGCGTCTCGGCCCTTGAGATAAACATTTCCTGCCCCAATGTGAAAAAGGGCGGCATAGTATTCGGCACAGACCCGCAGGAGGCCTTCAAGGTGGTCTCAGCAGTGCGCAACGCCACGCGCCTGCCCGTCATAACAAAGCTCTCCCCCAATGTGACCGATATAAAGGTCATGGTCAAGGCCGTTGAGGACGGCGGCTCTGACGCCATATCCCTCATCAACACCATAACAGGCATGGTCATAGACACCGAGCGGAGGAAGCCCGTGCTCGCCACCGCCACTGGCGGGCTTTCCGGCCCGGCAATAAGGCCCATCGCAGTGCGCATGGTCTGGCAGGCCGCGCAGGTGGCGAAGGTGCCGATCATCGGCATGGGCGGCATCGTGAGCGCGAACGACGCGCTCGAATTCCTCATCGCGGGCGCGACGGCAGTCCAGGTCGGCACTGCAAACTTCATCGAACCGGATTCGTCAGTGAGAGTCGCCATTGGGATCGCAGAGTATGTCTCAAGGAAGAAGACGCGGATAACTGACGTCATCGGCTCCTTGAGAATAGCCTGAAAAAACCCCTCGCGTATCTTTTCATAGATACAATCCCGAACTCTTTCATCTTTTACTTGCCTTTATTTCCTCTCCCCGAAGGGGAGAGGGGGAAGCAATTCCGCTATCAGCATGCAATCTGAGATTGGGTACTTGTTTTATTTCCTCTCCCCCAAGGGGAGAGGATCAAGGTGAGGGGGTTAAAAGATTTTTTCATCATTGCATGGCGGAGACGAAGCAATCTGCTCTTTGAGATTGCCGCGTCGCTGCGCTCCTAAGCAATGAGAGACTTGCTGCGCCTGCCCCGCTCTCATTGATCAGTTCCTCTCTCGATTGGGGAGAGGATGAAGGTGAGGGGCCTTTTCAGTTGAAATCAAGTTTGGTTAGAGTTATGTTGAATCAAACATAAAGTGGAGGGAAGCATGAAAAACCCGGTCGATATTCTCATGAAGGAATCAAAGTCTGTCTCAGAGCTCTACCACAAGCTCTCAAAGCTCAGGGGCAAGCTCGACAAGGAGATGCACGCCATCGGGAAGAAGTTCTCCAATGAAGTGACGAAGCTGGAGAAGAAGGCCAAGAAGAAGTTGAAGGCCGCGGAGCACGCGCAGCTCTGGAAAAAGGGCGGCTTTGAGAAGCTCGCCGTAACGGTGCACAAGAAGACCGAGGCCCTGATGAAAACGGCCCAGAAGGACTGCAAGCTCGTGATAGCGAAGCTGAGGAAGTAAGGAACAGGTAGGAGGCCGGGGCGCGAAAGCGCCCCGGCTTTTTTTGAGCAGAGTGGGCTCCGCCCACCAAAAGAATTTAGAATCAAAAAGCGGTGGGCGCAGCCCACCAAATACGGAGCGCGCATCAATGCGGAGGGGATGAAGATGGCGAGGATAAAGGACAAGTTCCAGAGGATATTGCTGCCTATTGATTTCAGCGAGCAATCCGAGAAAGCGGCAGAGTACGCCCTCATGCTTGCCAGGCGTGACGGCGCGCTCCTTCAGGTCATGCACGTCTTGAACGTCAGCAGTGACATCACCGGCCTTCTGAGGCCGAGCAACATGAGGGGCATGCTGAGAGAGGTCGAGGCTGGTCTCGCCAAGTTCATGGCAAAGCACCTCAAGGGATACGACAACGTAGCCGCCGACGTGCTCTCAGGCGTGCCGCACAGCGCGATAGTAAACTACGCGAAGAAGAACAAGAGCGACGTAATAGTGATAGGGTCGCACGGCAAGGGCGCGCTCGACAGACTGATCGTCGGCAGCAACACTGAGAGGGTCTTGCGCAAGGCCCCCTGTCCGGTGCTGGTGGTTCCGCCGAAGGGTTAGGAAACCTCTGATTAATTTTATGCGTCGTCATTGCGAGCGAAGCGAAGCAATCTCATCTTTTGGAAAATCAAGCGCTTTGAGATTGCTTCGTCGTTTC
>Ga0209341_10000481_pt1 | contig 41302 bp, 39 predicted proteins | sample RifCSP13_2_FD_184020 | JGI IMG/M metagenome (GOLD analysis project Ga0209341, IMG submission 184020) | Soil microbial communities from Rifle, Colorado - Rifle CSP2_sed 13_2 (SPAdes) (version 2) | ecosystem: Environmental > Terrestrial > Deep subsurface > Rock core/Sediment | place: Rifle...
CCCGGCGGCACGGAACTGTGGCTGCTCGTCGCGGTCTCCGCCCCCGGAATGGACCCCGTCCTCTCGGACTCGATCACGATCGAGATCGGGTCGGTCCCGCGCGGCGGGCCCTCGGGATTGCGGATCACGGACGTGACCCACACGCCCACGGAACCGCTCGCGTTCGAGCCCGTCACCGTCGAGGCGGTCGTGACGAGCACCGCTCCGATCGCGGAGGTGGACGCCGCGTACATGTCCTTCTGCCGCCAGCAGGGCCGCACGATCGACCCGCCGATGTCCCCCGTCGCGCCGACCCGCTTCACGATCACGATCCACCCGACGGACCTGTGCGGTTCCCAGACGGGCACCCTCCTCGTGTACCGCGTGTTGGCGGTGGACTCGACCGGGAATACAGCCGTGAGCGAGCCCACGACCGTCCGGATCCGGTAGACCGTGCGAGGACGATTCATCGTCGCGTGCGCCTAGGCAAACCTTTTTCCGCCTCCCCCTTTACCCAACGGCCCCCATGTCATGGGAAGAAGAGGAGATGCTCCGGGCCCTCGGGCTCGGGAGCGTCGACGACTTGTTTGCCGACATCCCCGCGGGCGTGCGGGTAGACGGTCTTCCGCTCCCGAAGGGTCTGTCCGAGCAGGAGGTCGTCGCGAAGGTCACCGCGATCATGCGGAGGAACCGGGTCGGGGACGACCTGCCGACGTTCCTCGGCGGCGGATTGTACGACCACTTCGTCCCCGCGAGTGTCCGCGCGATCGCCTCCCGGTCGGAGTTCTACACGTCGTACACGCCCTACCAGCCAGAGCTGAGCCAGGGGATCCTCCAGGCGCTCTTCGAGTACCAGTCCATGATCTGCGAGCTCACGGGGATGGACGGCGCGAACACGTCGATGTACGACGGGTCCACGGCGCTCGGGGAGGCGGCGCTCATGGCGGCGCGGGTCACGGGGAAGCGGGAGATCGTCGTCCCGCGGGCGATCCACTGGGAGCGCCGCCAGGTCCTGGACAACTACGTCCGCGGGCCGGGGCTCCGCGTGCGCGAGGTCCCGTACGACCGCCAAACGGGGAAGCTCGATGTGGCCGCGATGAAGGCCACCGTCGGTCCGGACACCGCCGGCGTGTACGTGGAGAACCCGAACTTCTTCGGCGTCTTCGACGACCAAGTCGATGAGATCCGCGCGGCCGCGAAGGGCCTCCTGATCGTCGGCGTGAACCCGATGAGCCTCGCGGTCGCCCGGGCGCCCGGGGACTACGGCGCGGACATCGTGATCGGGGAGGGGCAACCCCTCGGGAACGCGGTGAACTTCGGCGGCCCCCTCCTCGGCGTCTTCGCGTGCCGGGACGCGCACATCCGGAAGATGCCCGGGCGGGTGATCGGGATGACGCGGGACGCGGACGGGCGGCGCGCGTTCTGCATGACGATGCAGTCCCGAGAACAGCACATCCGCCGCGAGAAGGCGATGTCGAACATCTGCACGAACGAGACGCTGCTGGCGGTGGCGTCCGCCGCGTACATCGCCGTCCTCGGGGCGAACGGCCTCCGCCGCGTCGCCGAGACGGGTATCGAACGGGCTCGGGCGCTGGCGGCGAGGATCGCGCGGATCCCTGGATACGAGGCGCCCCTGTTCCGCGCGGACCACTTCAACGAGTTCGTCGTCCGCACCGCCAGGCCGTACGAGGCCGTGCACGAGGCGCTCTTGGCGGCCGACGTCCACGGCGGCCTCCCCCTCGAGGCCCGTTTTCCCGAGCTCGGGCATGCCGCGCTGTTCGCGACGACGGAGGCGCACCGGCCCGCGGACTACGACACCCTCGTGGCCGCGATGGAGGCGGCCCGATGAGGTTCCGGCAGGCGATCTGGGACGAACCCCTCCTCTTCGAGAAGCCCTCGAACGAGGTCGAGCCGCCGACGACGGGGCTCGTGCCGCCAAAGCTCGCGCGCCGCGACCTCGACCTGCCGAACCTGCCCGAGTGGGAGGTCGTCCGCCACTTCACGCGGCTCAGCCAGATGACGTTCGGGATCGACTCCGGGTTCTATCCCCTCGGGTCCTGCACGATGAAGTTCAACCCGAAGGTGAACGAGGAGCTCGCCGCGCTCCCCGGCGTGCGGCGCGCGCATCCGTGCCAGGACGAGTCGACGGTCCAGGGCTCCCTGCAGATCCTGTACGAGCTCCAGCAGATCCTCGCGCAGATTGGCGGCATGGACGCCGTGACGCTGCAACCGGCGGCGGGGGCGCAGGGGGAGTTCACGGGCCTCCTCCTCGCGCACGCGTACCACGCGGACCGCGGCGAGGGGGCGCGGGACGAGGTCCTCCTGCCGGACACCGCGCACGGGACGAACTTCGCGTCCGCGGGGATGCTCGGGTACAAGGTCCTCGAGGTCCCGAGCCGGGACGGGCAGGTCGACTTGGCGGCGCTGCGGAAGGCCGCGGGGCCGAGGACCCTCGCCCTGATGCTCACGAACCCGAACACGCTCGGCATCTTCGAGTCTCGCGTTCAGGAGATCGCGGAAATCGTCCACGAGGCCGGCGGCCTCCTCTACTACGACGGCGCGAACTTCAACGCGATCCTCGGGCGGACGAACCCGGGCGCGATGGGCTTCGACATCCTCCACCTCAACCTGCACAAGACGTTCACGACGCCGCACGGGGGCGGCGGTCCGGGCGTCGGGCCCGTGGGCGTGAAGAAGCACCTGGCGCCGTACCTGCCCGTCCCGATCGTCGCGTACGACGGCGTCCGATACACGCTGGAGTACGACCGGCCGAAGTCGATCGGGAAGGTCCGCGCCTGGTACGGGAACTTCGCCCTCCTCGTCCGTGCGTACGCGTACATCCTCGGGCAGGGGAGCGACGGCCTGAAGTGGGTGACGGACCGCGCGGTGCTGAACGCGAACTACCTCAAGCACCGCCTGAACTCTCACCTGGAGGTGCCCTACCCCGGCGTGCGGAAGCACGAGTTCGTCGCGAGCGGGTCGACGCTGAAGGAGCGCGGGCTGCGGACGGTCGACCTGGCGAAGCGCCTGATGGACTTCGGGTTCCACCCGCCGACCGTGTACTTCCCCCACCTGATCGACGAGGCGATCATGCCGGAACCGACGGAGACGGAGTCGAAGGAGACGCTCGACGCGTTTGCGGACGCGGTGGCGGCGATCCTGAAGGAGGACCCCGAGGTCGTGCGGACGGCGCCGCACAACACCGCCGCCAGGCGCGTGGACGAGGTGCTGGCGGCGCGGGAGCCGATCCTGAGCTGGCGGATGTGGCAGGCGAAGAAGGGCGCGTGACTACCATCGGTCCCGCGGGTGGCTGCGCTTCATCGGCGGCCGGAGGATCAGGCGCAGGGACGCGGACGCGCCCCACAGCCGCCCGGAGACGACCGCGCCGCGCGTGATCCCCAGCGGCTGGGGACCGAGGTCGACTGCGGAGAATTCGCCGGCAAGGGTCCGCGTGGCTTCCTCGAGCTCGCCCGCGTCCATCCACACGCCCCGGCACTTGGGGCACACGTCGACGCGGACCGTGCCGACCGGCCGTCGCGACATCCGCCCATCGCCGTTCGGGCACGACAGGTCGGACGGACCGGAGGCGTAGGCCACAAGGAGGCGTTCGACTTCGCGGTCCTTCGAGGCCTTGGCGATCTCCCCGCGGTCGAACCACACGCCTCGGCATGTCGGGCACTCGTCGACGCGAAAGCGCCCGCGACCCGCGCCCTCGGCCGAGACCGTCACCGCGCCGTCGCGCGGGCAGCGTCGTTCGCGGACCATGGCCCCGCCACCCGGGATCGGACGGATGATGGTTTCGGGGGCGTGCCCGGCGACCTACGGCGACCGGAAGCCGGTCTTCGACGCGGAGTTCAGGAGCGCCTCCCGCGTCGCCGGCGACATCATCGTGAGGATCGCCAGGTCGGCGGCGTGGACCTCGGGCCCCGTGGGCTCGGAGGCCCCGTGGCCGAGGGTGCGCGCGGCGGTCTCCAGCTCGCCCCGGTCGAACCACGCCCCGTGGCAGTTCGTGCACACGTCGAGGACGGACCCGCCGACGGGCCGCTGCGCCATCGCGCCGTTGCACCGCGGGCAGGCGATCTGGGACGCCCCGCCCGCATAGTCGACGATCAGCGGCTCGAGCTCACGGTCGTTCGTCAGCTTCGCGATCTCGCCCTTGTCGAACCACACGCCCCCGCACGTCGGGCAGACGTCGAGCTTGAACGTCCCGAAGCGGCCCTCGTGCTCCTCGACCCGGGCGAACGCGCCGTCGCGGGGGCACTTCAGGGGCCGGGCCATGGCGAGGTCAATCCGCCGGGCGGGGATGAACCTTTCCTCATGGATCGTATGCGGACACGTCCAGAGCCTGGAGGAGGATGTACGCCCAGTCCAGCTTCCGCTGCTTCGTCTCCCGGTCCGCGTCCTTCGGGCTCGGGTTCTCGAAGTCGAAGCCGAGGAGGAGGAGGCTCCTCGCCCCGAGGTGGTCCGCGAGGAACGCGGCGCGGTCCCCGTCCGTGAAGCCGCCGAAGTTGTAGACCCGCCCGAACGGGCGAGACTGGGTCGTGCCGATCACGGGGCCGCGGAACTTCGGCGCCCACTTCTCCACCGCCGCCACGTTGTCCCCGTGGGCGTGCACGACGACGACGGCGCCCTCCGCGCTCGCGGCGACCTGGTCCTCCACGTCCCCGTCGAGGTCCGTCACGACCACGTCCGGCCGGAGGCCTGCCTTCCGGAGGACGGAGGTGGCCTCGTCCGCCGCCACGAGGGGATGGGCGACCCCCGCCAATTCGTCCGCGAGCCGGGGCGCGTTCCCCACGATCGTGACCTCGCGCCCCGCGAAGAGCGGGCCCAGGGAGGCCGGGTCGATCCGCTCGCCGCCGAGCTTCGCGTCCAGGATGTGCGCGGACCGCTCGTCCGCCTCCCGGGAGTACCCGAAGTCGTCCAGGATCTGGCGGTAGTAGACGTCCCACTCCTCGTAGTCCATCTCAGTGCCGCCAGCTGTCCGCCGGCAGTTCCTCCGCGCGCGGGCGGTACGACCACCCGGCCGCGACGAGGACGAGGATCGCGAGGCCGATCAGGATCGCGATGAACGTGACCGTGCCGGACGTCTCACGGCCGAACAGGACGTCGAGGGACTTGATCGTCGCGAGGATGATCAGACCGAGGCCGATGAACGAGCCGCCGACGATCAGGACGTGGCGCGGCACCTTCCCGCGCTTGACGTACGCCTCCACGACGCGGCCCGCCTCGATCGTGAGGAACCCGAAGAGGAACCACAGGATCGAGCCGCCGACGAAGGCCAGGACTTTGTCGATGTACTCCGTCTCCTGGTTTGATTGCTGGATGCCGAAGGAGAGGCCGACGAGGAACGGGATGATCGCGATGAGGTTGAAGAAGATCGACAGATTGCCGGTGACGGGAGCGGTCCGGACGCGCTCGTACATCTCCTTGACCCGGTCCACGAGGTCCCTCGGGCGGAACGTGAACGCGGACCAGATGATGTAGAACCCGAGCAGGACCGCGATCCCCGGGACGGCGAGCCCCGGACTGAGAACCCAGAACAGGCCGAACAGGATCAGGGACAGGCCGAGGGGGACGACGAACTTCCGCCGGATCTTCGGGTCCTTCCACGAGCGCGCGACGAGGTACCAGGTGGACTCGAGCGCGGGGTTCTGCCGCACGTACACGCGGCGCACATGGTCCACGCGGAGCCGGGAGGCGATCATCGGGAAGATCGACTCGTCCTCCGCCCCGTCGCTCACGAGGTACGCGCGCGCGGGCTTCACCTCGTCGAGCACCTCGTCGAGCTGTTGGGTCAGGACCTGGTCGGAGACGGGCCCGACGCGCACGTCGCCCGTGATCGCGGCGACCTCCGAGGGCTGCCCGGACTTCACGAGCTCGTCGTAGATCGAGATCGCGGTCAGCAGGCAGTTCACGTCGCTGTCCTCGGGGTCCGCGAGGCCCAGTTTCATGGAGGCGGCGAGGACGTCGTCTCGCCCCACGAGCGGGCCGCGGATCCCCGTCTTCACCCCGAGGTCGTTGTCCCGGTCGACGCACAGGACGAGCGTCTTCATGCTCTGGGTCGAATAGTCGGCGCATCGTATTTCAACGTTCCGTCACGAGTGCGGCGTCCGCGACGTTCCCCGGGCGCCGGAGAACCGTTCCAAAGGTTTCATCTCCCACGGTCGAATCGCTCGCCCGGATGGCGGCGTCCGCGGCGTGCCCGCTGTGCGGTCAGGCGCTCGCAGCGGCCGCGACCGTGTGCGGGAACTGTGGTGCGAAGTTGCCCGACCCTGCGCCCGTGCCCACGCCGGTTCCCCCGCTGCCGACGGAGGACGCGCTCCTCCGGGGCCTCGAGGACCTGAAGGAGCAGGTCGTCGCGGAGCGGGTCGTCGAGGAGCTGGAGTCGCTTGAGAAGGCGGCGGACGAGGAAGTCGCGATCGTCGACCGGACGCTGGGCGAGCTCGTCGCGGCGAAGGCCGACGCGGAGGTCCTCGAGGAGCGCCTGGAGGCGGAGGAGGCGGACCTGAGCGAGTTCGTGCGCCGCGTGGAGTCCTCCGTCAAGCGCCAGGCCCACGCGCCCACGCCGCCGCCAAAACCCAGCGCGGCCGGGACGGCGATGGTCGCGGCCGGCAGCCTGCTCTCCGCGACGGGCCTCTTCCTGCTCCCGGGCGCGATCCTCGTGGGCGCCTTCACCTTCCTCGGCGGGATCGCCACGGTCGCCCTCGGCGCCCTCGTCCGCTTCGGGCGTCGTCAGTAGTAGCCGAGACCCTCTTCGATCCGGCCGAGCTCGATCGACGTCGTCCGTCCCCCGACGACCGCTCCCTTCGAGTTCGCGACCATGCACGCGCCGAGCTGCGCTGTCCCGTAGTTCGCGGTCGTGATCATCGCGGGCACCTTCAGCACGTCCCGGACCAACGAGAGCTCCGCTTCCGTCGCGTGCGGGTGCGCGAGCACGCCCTTGTTCGTCGCGACCCCCGCGCTCCCGATCGTCCGCATCCCCGCGATCGTGCCCCGCGCGACGGGCACGCCGAGGGTGTCCCCGATCAGGCGGAGGGTCCGGTCGTCGTACCCCGGGTGGACGACCGCGCCGCGGTCGTTGCACAGGATGTTGTTCCCCGCCGCGTTCAAGCGGTGGGGGAGGACGAGGACGGCGAGGTCCCCGAAGCCGGACCGTTCCTCCGGCGTCGCGAACCCCGTCGTCACGGCCCCCGTCGCATTCATTGCGAGGAGGGAGCCGACGACGTTCGTCCCGCCGACGGTCGTCCGGACGGAGCGGACGCTCAACGTCTCCTCGATCGTGCGGGCCGCGCGGAGGGGCACGTCGGCCCCGAGCACCGCCAGCGAGTCGTTCGCGGCGCAGAAGACACCCAGGTACGGGTTCCCGGCGATGTCGAGCTTACGGAGCAGCCACTCACTCCTCCGGGAGCGAGACCTCCACGAGCTCGTCCTCGAACTTGATGACCTTCACGCGGATCCGGTGCGGCGGTCGCTCGATCCCGCGCCGCCACAGCTGCTCGTTGATCTGCGGGTCGATCCAGACGTCCTCCGTCTTCGCCTTCATGTGGCGGACGACGTGCTCGCGGATCGCCTTGATCGCGCGGGGCGCGCGCTGGGTCCGCGGGACCGTCCGCACGACGCGGAGGGGGATCGTCATGATGCGCTCTTCCTCTTCCGCCATGGCCTCACATCTTTAGCTTGTTCCGCCGCCAGGAGCGGCGCTTCGGGTGGCGCACGAACCGCCGCCGGGTCCGCTGCATGACCCACGCGGGCACGCGCCGGTTCTGCTTGACCTTCTTCATGAGCCGCGCCTTCTTCGCCGCGGGCTTGTTCCGCGCCACCGTCACCGCCTCTCGATCTTGATCTCGCGCTTCTTCGGGACGACCCGCCGCAGGATCTCCTGCAGGGTGCGGTCGTCGATCGCCGCCTGGATGCGCCCGCTCTGCGCGAGCGCGATGAGCTGGGTTTCCACGGACTCCGCGACGTCCGGGTACGCGAGCTCGATCCGGCCGAGTCGCTCCCGCGCCTCCGGCGTCAGGATCTGCCGGAGGAGGGCCTGTCGCTGCGCGTTGACCGCCGCCTGCTGCTGCTCCTGGATCACCTGCTGCTGCGCCTGCTGCTGGAGCTCCATGATCCGACGGCGGCGGATCGCCTCGAGCTCCGCGTCACCGTCCTCGTCCATCACTTCCCCCTCGCGTACTTCGTGAGCTCGGGGTTCTTCGCCGCCAGCTCGGTGAGGATCTGGTGCGCGAGGTTGTCCAAGAGCTTCTGCCCGGCGGGCGTCGTGCGCCGTCCGCGCGCCTCTGCCTTCGAGATCAACCCGAGGCCCTCAAGCTGCTGCAGGCATTCCCGGGTGACGGAGCCGCTCCCGCGGCGCGGGTGGGACGGCGCGGACCCACGGTCCCGCATCCCGCCGAACTCCGCGGACAGCCGGGCGCTCCCGATCGGACCCATCACGTACACCTTCCGGAGCACCGCGGCGAGGCGGCGGTACCACCAGTCCGGCTGCCGGGGCGCTTTCTCCGTGTGGAGGCCCGTGCGGACGAACGGCGCCCACGCCGGCGGGATCACCTTGCCGCCCGCCTTCAGGTCCTCCGTCAGTCGCTCGATCAAGAGCTCTGGCGGTACGTCGTATGCCGTCGTCATCGGATGCCGTCCCGGATGGCTCGGTCTTTAAAAAGGCTCTCCTATAAGTACGTTCGGCCGGGCACATCGCTTTGCGGGTTCGGGCGGCTCCTTAGCCTCTGGTCCGTCTTTCTCCGTCGCGCGTCGCCGGTCGAAGAGTTTTCGCCCGCCGCCAAATGCAGGGAACACGCGGAACCCGGCGCGCGCATGCCGTAACTTGCTCCGCTACGGTCGAAGGACTCTTCCCGCACGCCTTCGGACGTCGTCCGCGTGGGTTAGCGGAGCATCCTCAGCCCTTCAACCGCTCCGCAAGGGGGTCGGATCCCGTCCGCACCGGTTCGGACGTTCCCCTGACCCCTTCAGCCGTCGTCTGCACGGTCCGCGGACCATCCTCACGCCTTCACCTGTTCCGCTACGGCGGGAGGATTGCATCCAAACCGCTCCAACCGTCGTCCGCCCGCGTGCGGACGGTCCGCTAGGGTGTGCGGATTCCGAGGTCTGGCGGCGGTGGGGCAACGCGAGACTCGAGCCCCTCCGGTCGGACATGGCCACGACGGCGACCTTCACGGGGCACCGCCATGCCAGGGCCTCTCTTGGCGGCACGCAAAACCTTTGTAATCGCGCGACGGCATACCCGGCGGGCCCATGCGATCCGCGCCGCCCGTGTGGACCCCCGCCGCCCCGCCGGTCCGCGGGGATCGACGGATCGTGACGGGCGCGGTCCTGACGTTCGTCGGGTTCTTGATCCAGGGGATCGTCGGGTTCCTCTCGATCCTTCTCTTCCGCGGCGACTTTGGCGGTTTCATCCTGTTCAACGTCGTCTCCGGCATCGCGAGCATCCTGATCGCCGTCGGTCTCCTCCTCGCCTTCCTCGGAATCGCCGCGCGGCTGCGGTAGCGATGCCGGCGTTCGCCCCTTCGTCGGCGAGGAGGAGGGGACTCGGAAGCTTCTTACCGCCACGTCCGCTTGACGCCCGTCCCCCGGGGGAGCGCATGAAGGTCGTCGTCGGCGTCACCGGCGCATCCGGCGCGCAGTACGCATACGCCCTCCTCCGCGCGCTCAAGAGCCACGACGTCGGCCTTGTCGTCAGCGAGGACGCGAAGAAGGTGATCGCCCATGAGATGGACGTCCCCGCGAAGGCGTTCGAGAAGCTCGCCTCCTCCGTCTGGGCGAACGACGACACGACCGCGCCGCCCTCCTCCGGCTCCCACCGGTTCGACGCGATGGTCGTGATCCCGTGCTCGATGGGCACCCTCGGCAAGATCGCGTGGGGAATCTCCGACAACCTGATCACGCGGGCCGCGGCGGTGTGCCTGAAGGAGAAGCGGAAGCTGGTCCTCGTGCCGCGGGAGACGCCGTTGGCGGCGACGCACCTGGAGAACATGCTGAAGCTGGCGAACCTGGGCGCGATCGTCCTGCCGGCGATGCCCGGCTTCTATCATGAGCCGAAGTCGGTGGACGACCTCGTGAACTTCGTTGTCGGCAAGGTGCTGGACCAGCTCGGGATCGAGCACCGGTTGTTCAAGCGATGGAGGGAGTGAGTGGAGTCGGCAGCGCGGTTGGCGGCGTTGGCGGCGGAGTACTGGGAGGCCCAGCTCGCGAACCAGCCCGTGTCCGCGACGCAGCTCGGGGACCGGCGGTACGACGACCGGCTCGCGGACATCACGCCGGAGGGACTCGCGCGGATCGAGGCGCAGTACGGTGCGTTCCTCGCGAGGGCGCGCGAAATCCCGGACGGCGCTCTGGAGTCGGCGGACCGGGTGACGAGGACCGCCCTCCTCGAGGACCTGGAGGGCGAGGTCGACTACATGCGGTGCCACCTCGAGGAGTGGCGCGTCGATCCGCTTGGGGGCCCGCAGGTCGGCTACATGAACATCGAGTCGTTCCAACCGGTCCGCACGCCCGCGGAAGCGCGGGCGATGGCGGTGCGCTGGCGCGCGATGGGCCTTCAGCTCGACGCCCACGTCGCGAATCTCCGGCGCGGCTTGGCGGCGGGGAAGGTCGCGGTCCGCGCAGCGGTCGAGAAGGTCCTCGACGAGCTCCGAGATTTGGCGGCGAAGCCCGACGCGGAGTGGCCCCTCCTCCGACCACTCCAGGGTCCGCACGACGACTGGCGGGAGGAGGACCGCCAAGAGTTCCGGGACGCCCTCACGAGCGCCGTCCGGGAAGTCGTGCGGCCCGCGTTCCAGCGATATCAGGAGTGCCTCGAACGGGAGATCCTCGCGCAGGCGAGGCCGCAGGAACACCCAGGCGTCATGCACATCCCGGGCGGGAAGGAGGCGTACGCCCGCCTTATCCGCGTCTACACCTCCCTCGACCTCACGCCCGAGGAGATCCACGAGACGGGCCTGCGCGAGGTCGCGCGGATCAACGGAGCGATGGAGCGGCTCGGCGAGGCGGTGTTCGGCCTGAGGGATCGCGGCGAGGTCCTGACGAAGCTGCGCACGGACCCGCGCCTGTACTTCTCGACGCGAGACGAGATCGCCGCCAAAGCGGAGTCCGCCCTCGCGCGGGCGAAGGTCGCGATCCCGCGGTGGTTCGGCCGCCTCCCGAAGGCGGACTGCGAGGTCGTCCGGATGGGGGAGCACGAGGAGAAGCATTCCACGATCGCGTACTACCGCCAACCCGCGGCGGACGGTTCCCGTCCCGGGCGGTACTACATCAACACGTACGCGCCGGAGACGCGGCCGCGGTACGAAGCGGAGGCGCTCGCGTACCACGAGTCAATTCCCGGGCACCACCTCCAGCTCGCGATCATGCAGGAACTCACAGACCTGCCCGCGTTTCGCCGCCACGGGGGCGTGACCGCGTTCGTCGAGGGGTGGGGCCTGTACACGGAGCGCCTCGCAGACGAGATGGGGCTGTACACCGCGGACCTCGACCGGATCGGGATGCTCTCGTACGAGGCGTGGCGGGCGTGCCGGCTCGTCGTCGACACCGGGATGCACGCCCTCGGGTGGACCCGCGAACGGGCGATCAAGTACATGGTGGAGAACACCGCGCTCGCGACGAACAACATCGTGAACGAGGTCGACCGTTACATCACGTGGCCGGGGCAGGCGGTCGCGTACAAGACGGGGCAGCTCGAGATCCTGCGGCTCCGGGATGAGGCGCGTCGCCGGCTCCGTGACTCGTTCGACATCAAGGCGTTCCACGATGCGGTCCTCGAGAACGGCGCGGTCCCGTTGCAGGTCCTACGCGAGGCGGTGGAGGCGTACATCACCCGGTCGTCGTGAGGCCTCACTTCGCAGACGAGATCGTCTCGACCTTGTCGAACTCCTTCCGCAGGAGGGTCATCTCCTCCGGCCCGAGCCCCGTGGACGTGATCGGGACGAACATCGTCGCGTCGTGCACGCTCGCGAGGTCGTTCACCTTCTTGATGAACTTCAGGACGCGGTCGAAGGAGTTCTCCACGATCAGGTACTCGAGCCCGTGGAGGACGACCGCCCCTCCCTTGTTGTTCTTCACGAAGTTGCTCAGCGCGCGCATGATCTCGAAGTCGAGCCGCTTCGGGTCCAACGTGCGGGGCCCGGGGTTCGTGTCCGAGATCCAGTACAGCTCCACGTCCGGGAGCCCGTACTCCCGCCGGAGCTTCTCGGGGAACGTCGTGGACATGCACAGGCCGGGGACGCCCTTCCGGACGACGCTGTTGAACCACTCGTACGCCGCGTGCGGCTCCTCCGCGATTAGGAGGTAGTTGTACCCCTTCGGGACCTCCTTGAGGATCACGCCGCACGCGGAGCACTTCGCAGCGGCGAGGTCGAGGCCCTCCTCCACGACGTTAATCTCCTCGCACGTCGGGCACTTGATCGTGACCATCCGCTTCTCCGGCGGCTTCTCCACGGCCAAGGGGCGGCCGCAGTTCTTGCACGTCCCGAGTTCCGAAGCGTGCGCGACGTGGTACCACTGCCCGCACGTGCACCGGACCGCGTCCGCCGCGTCCGCGATGTCGAGGTCGCAGTGCGCACAGATCATCCGCTGCCCCAGATCCTCCATGGCCGGTGGCGGCGGGAGGGGGAACTCGGTCGCGAGGTGCTCGCCCGGCGCGAGCTCCGGCTCCCGCGGGATGAGCTTCGCCCGCCGGTCGTACCAGAACCACGTGACGCCGGTCGTCCCCGCGAGGAAGCCGATTGCGATGATCCAGAAGGCGCCGCCGCCGATCGCGAGGTCCGCGCCGAACAACGTCGGGAAGAAGTAGAACAGGACGAGGAGGAGCATCAGGATGCGCGCCGTCCAGTGGAGCCATTTGACCCGCTTCGCGTCCGCGCGGAGGGAGCCGGGGTGCTTCCGGCGGTAGTTCTCGTACAGCCTGTCCTGGAAGAATCCCAGGAGCCACACGACGACGACGAGGAGGACGAACAGGACCTGTGGGTTCTCGATGAAGTCGAACGTCGCGTACCGCGCGGTGTCCGCCGGCAGGGCTCCCGACTGGTACCGCGCGTTGTAGTACACGACCTCGCCGACGGGCGTGCGGATCAGGTGGGGCTTGAAGCCCGGGGAACGGAAGTTCGAGAAGCTGAGGAAGCCCACGACGTAGTCGACGTGGTTGAACTCGATCGCGCCCTCGTACGCGGACGGCGCCTGGATTCGGAGGTTCCGCAGGAAGAATCCGGCTCCGTCCTGGACCCCGTCCCCGTCCGTCGTGAAGTTGAGTCGGAGGTAAACGCGCTGCCCGAGCCACGGGTCCAGATCGAAGACGGAGGTGCCGAGTACCGTCGGGATCAGATCATCGACCGGGGCCGTGCTGTCCCCGTCCGCGGTGAGGTTCTGCCACGTGGTCCCGTCCGTGGACAGCTGCACGAGGAGGACGTCGTCCCCCCCCTCCGCGCCGGTCCCCCCCGTGTGCTCGAACGAGAAATTGGCAGTGGTCGCGAACCGGAGGTCGATCGGAGACGTCGCGAGGCCGTCCGAGGAGTACGAGGTCACGTTCGTCGCGCCGTCCACGTACACACCGGTCGTGTCGTTCCACGGGCTCGCGCCCTGCATCCCGTGCCACAGGAAACGGCCGCCCGTGAAGTTCCCGGGGAGCACGACGCGCCAGCCGCTCCGGGCGGGGAACGGATAGCAGGAGGGCGGGCAACCGGACGCCCCCATGTCTTCGAGCGCGTCGAAACCGAACACGCCGTGGAGCGCCTGCACGAGGGCCTCGTCCGCCTGGGGGAACGTCCGCTCGATCGCGCCGCTTGCGGCCTCGAAGATGAACTTGATCTCCAGGTTCTGGTTCGTCGTCGCGGTCGTGCCGACGAGGCCGGACGTGCTCCGCGCGGCGGGCAGGTCCCGCTCGAGCCGGTCCGCCTTGTCGATCAGCACGAAGCGGAACTCCGTGCCGGAGAACCCGCGGTACACGCCCTCGAGCTGGTTCTCCAGGTAGTTGAGGAAGTACAGGGCCTCGTCCGCGTCGATCACGCCGTTGTTCAGCGTCGTGGACGTCGCGCCCGTCGTCAGGAGCTCGTACGTGAACCCGCGCGGGATCGTGTACTGCGCGTCGAACATCTGGACGATCTTCCGCCGGAGGAGGAACGCCTGCCCGTCCGGCGGGCCGCCGACGAGCGTCCACGTGACCCGGCCGCCGCCGTCCGGGTTCCCGAGGCTCAGGAGCTCGAGCTGCGAATTCACGATCACCTTCCCCGTCTGCGCGCCGACCTGCGCCGTCGAGAGAAGGGAGAACAGGAGGACAAGGACGATGAAAATCCGCCAGGGCGGAGTCATGCTTGGAGGCGCCGATACTAGGGTGGCCTTAAAAGACTTGTCGCACCCTTGCGGCACAGGAGAATCAGGTCGGCAAGTAACCTTTATCCCCGCGCCTCCGCATCCCCAGCCGAATGCTCCCGGAGCAGCTGTCGAAGATCCTCTCCAATGGCGTGGACCTCGAGAAGGAGTACGAGACGGTCGCGCGCACGCTGGAGTCGATCGGGCTGTCGAGCTACGAGGCGCGCGGGTACGTCGCCCTCGTCGCGCACGGCTTCGGCAGCGCAGAGGCGATCGCGGAGACCGCCAAGATCCCGCGGACGAGCGCGTACAAGGTGCTGCAGTCCCTCTGCCAGAAGGGGTTCGCGATCTCGACGAAGGGACGACCGACGATCTTCAAGCCGGAGAGCCCCGCGAAGATCAAGGGGAAGGTGACGGAGCACATCTCGGAGACGTTCGACCGGCTCGAGCTGCTCCACGAGATCCTGCGGGACAAGGGGGAGCCGCAGCTCGTCTACACGATCGCGGGGAAAGGCCGCGTCCTCGAGAAGGTCGGCGAACTCCTGGACACATGCCAGGACGCGTTCATCATCGCGACCCCGACGATGCACGAGATCCGCGAGTCGCTCGCGAAGAAGCTGGAGAACGCGGTCGAACGCGGGATCCGGCTGACGATCATCACGGAGCCGCTCCAGAAGGTACCGGAGGGCGCGCAGACGTATTGGCGGAAGGGCCTCCTCGCGACGACGATCATCTCCGACGCGGAGAAGGCCCTCCTCGCGTCGCCCGACCTCGGGGCCTCCGGGTACACGGACAACGCGAACCTCGCGCGGTACCTGGAGAGCTTCTTGCAGATCCTGATGGAGCAGGCCCCGCAGAAGCCGTAGGGGGGAGAGGCACGCTCCCGACCGGCGGCGAGGAGGACTTCGACCTCGTGGTGATCGGCGCGGGTCCCGTCGGCGGCTACGTCGCCGGCGCCGTGGCGGAACGCGGATTTCGCGTCGCGCTCGTCGAGGAGCACCGCGAGGTCGGAGAGCCCGTGCAGTGCGGCGGGCTGATCACGCCCCGGGTGTTCGACCTCGTCCCGGGGAAGGAGACGATCGTGAACGAGGTTCACGGGGCGGAGATCTACGTCCCCTCGGGCCGCCATCTGGTCCTCGACGCCCATCGGACGGAGGCGGTCGTCGTGGACCGCGCGAAGTTCGACCGAGCCATCGTCACGCACGCCCTGAAGCGCGGCGCGCGTTCATTCCTCGGCGCCAAGGCGGTCGCGGGCCGGTACGCGAACGGTGGCGTTGAAGTCGTCGTCGACCGCGACGGACGACAGGAGCGGCTCACCGCCAAGGTCCTCGTGGGCGCGGACGGCGTGCAGTCCGTCGTCGCGAAGTGGTTCAAGATCCTCCGGCCGAAGTACATCCTCCCGGGCTTCGAGGTGGAGATGACGGGGGTCACGGGCGACCCGGGCCTCGTGAAGCTCTTCGTGGGGAACGGCATTGCGCCGGGGTTCTTCGGCTGGATCATCCCCTCGGGCGAGGACACGGGCCGCGTGGGCCTGTGCGTGAAGGAGGGGAACGCGTTCGCGTACCTGGAGCGGATGCTGAGATGGGCGCCCGTCGCGCAGTTCACGAAGAAGGCGCAGCCCCTGCTGTACATCGCGGGCGGCATTCCGATCGGCTTCCCGCGGCGCACGTATGCGGACCGCGTGATGATCGTGGGGGACGCCGCGTGCCAGGTCAAGGGCACCTCTGGCGGTGGGATCTACTCGGGCCTCCGGTGCGCGGTCCCCTGCGCGAACACGGCGATCGAGGCCCTCGTGAAAGGGGACTTCTCCGCCCGCCAGATGCGGCGGTACCACCGGTCGTGGAGCCACACCGTGGGAAAGGAGCTCCGAAAGGACCTCGCGATCTTCGAGTCGTTCGCGACGCTGACGGACCGGCAGATGGAGGAGCTCTTCGACATCTTCGGTTCCCCGGAGATGATTCGCATCATCGAGCAATATGGGGACATCGATTTCCCCTCGAAGGTGGGTTGGCGGCTGCTGCGCGAGGAGCCACGCCTATTGAAGTACACGGGGAAGGCGCTCCGCGCGATGCTGCCTCGGTTCGGATCCTAGAGCGCCCGCCACTCCCCCTCCATCGGGAGGAGGACCTCGCGTCCGGGCAGCGCGTCCGCGAGCGCCTGGCGGTTGTCCCCGTGCATCAGGATCACGCGCTTCGGATCGCACGCTTCGACAAACGCCCGGAGCTGGTCGTGCCCCGCGTGCGCGGAGAAGTCGAATTTCCGCAGCTGGAACCGCGGCTTCACGAGCGCGCCGTCGATTTCCAGGACGCCGTCGTCCATCAGGCGCCGCCCGTTCGTGCGCGGGACCTGAAATCCCGTGAGACAGCACGCGCTGTTCGGGTCGTCGAGGATCGCGGACAGGTACCGGAGGACGGGGCCGCCGTCGAGCATCCCGCTCGTCGTCACGATCACCTCTGCCCCGAGCGCCTTCTCCCGGTGCCGCGCGGAGTGGACGACCTGCGTCCGGTTCATCGCCTGCCGAAGCTTCTTCGTAGACCGGACGTAGCCGGGAGACTCGACGTAGATCGAGTTCACTTCCCTGCCCATCCCGTCGAGGAACGTGTCGAATCGCTTCCTCGCCAAGGTCATGAGGACCTCCTGCGTCCGTCCGACCGCGAACGCCGGGACGATCGCCACCCCGCCGTTCCGGATGACGGACTCGACGAACGAGAGGAACTCATACTCCGACTTCAGCCGGTCCGGGTGCTGCCGCCCGGCGTAGGTGGACTCGATCACAAGGGTGTCGCACCGCACGGGCCGCGCGCCGGCGACGAGGTCCGTGCCGGTCGTCTGCAGGTCCCCCGTGAAGAGGAGGGTCTCCCGCCCATTCATCTCGAACATCGTCGCGCCCGGGATGTGCCCCGCGCTGTGGAAGGTGACCTCAAGGTCCCCGACCTCCACGGTTTCCCCGAAATCGATGGCCTGCAGGTATCGGGGCGCGGACCGAAGGTCGTCCGATGAGAACGGCGGGGAGAACCCCTCCGCATCCGCGATCTTCAGGCTGTCCTCGAGGAGGAGGTCCGCGACGTCCAGCGTCGGCGGCGTCGCGAACACGTCCGTCCCGTGGCGGCTCGTCAGCCACGGGATCATTCCGGAGTGGTCGAGGTGCGAATGGGAGATGAACGCGGCGTCCACGGGCGGCGCGGGCATCGGGTATTCCGGCGGCTTCCCCGGGAGCATCCCGTAGTCGAACAGGAGGGTCTGCGGGCCGTCCCGAAGGACCATCCCGAGCCGTCCGACTTGGCTGGCCCCGCCGAGGAACTGGAACTCCATGGGTCCCGCTCCCATGCTAGGGCGTCTATAAGGATTTCGCGACGCCGCGTGCGGGAAGGAAGAGGGGCTGGCACCGGATCGCGCGGCGCATTCGGTTGCGGCCGATCAGGATCATCGCCGCCTCGAGCATCCGGTCGTTCGCGAAGAAGCGGTCCGCGAGCCGCTTGATCCGCGCACCCTGCGCGAGGGGGCCTCCGACCGCCGCGCGCCACCGTCCCTCGTACGCCTCCAGGGGCGTCCCGTCCGCGACGTGGTCGGCCGCCGTCTGTCCCGCGATTCGGCCCGTAATCATCGCGACGTTGATCCCGCCGCCGTTCGTCGCCATGACGTGTCCCGCGGCGTCCCCCGCCAGGATCACGGGCGGCGCGACGGTCCGGTCGACGGGCCCGAGGACGGGGACGTGCCCGCCCGTCCCCTTCGCCTCCGTCCACCCCCGCGTCCGGAGAAACTTCCGGAACAGGTGCCCGAGGTTCCCGTCGAAGTGCTGCCACGCGCCGAGCCCGACGTTCGCGCACCCGTCCTTCGGGATGATCCATGCGTACCCGCCGGGCGCCAGGCTCCCGAAATAGAGGTCCGTGACGGAGGTGAAGTCGCCCTCGACGATGCAGCTCATCGCCGGCCCGGTGACGGGGCGCGGCAACCCGACGGACTTCGCGACCCGCGAGGACGGTCCGTCCGCGCCGACGATCACCTTCCCCTCGAGCGTCCCCCGGTCCGTCACGACCTCGTGGCCCTTCACGGCCAGACACGTCGTCTGCGTCCGGAGCTCCGCGCCCTCCGCCACCGCCAGATCCGCGAGCCGCTGGTCCATCCGATCCCGGGAGACCGTGAACCCTTGGAACGGGACGTCCCAGTGCCGCCCGCCCGGGCTCCACAGGCGCAGGATGTCCGTGTCCCACCGCCGCTCCCGGTACGGCACGACCATCAGGTCTTCGAGGTCCGGCACGGTCGGGAAGATCGCACGGACCTCCTCGTTCTTCGCCACGTACTCCCCGCACTGCACGGGGACGCCGACGACCCTCCGGCGGTCGAGGAGCAAGGTCTTCATCCCGCGTCGCGCCGCGTACCGCGCGGCGGTGCTCCCCGCCGGACCCGCGCCGACGACGATCACGTCGTACGTGGCTTTGCCCCCTGGAGGTGGAACACGGTACGCATGGAGAGGTATTGAAGCCGGACCCCGGTGAGCCCCGCCCCGCGCATCCCGTCCGCGTATCGCTCCGGCGGTTCCATCGCCGCGTACGAGCGGTAGAACGCCGCGAACGGGTGCTCCGCCCATTGGCGGCGGTGCCCGCGCGGCACAAGGGCGGTGACGACCGCAGGGACGCCGATCGTGAGCCACGAGTCCATGAACGCGCGGCGCAGTCCGGGCGGTGGTCGCGCGGCCTCGAGGATGTGGGCCGCCCCGCCCGGCCGGAGGACCCGCGCAATCTCGCGGATCGCCTCCCCCTTGTCGGGGAACTGGCGGAACGAGAAGGAGCAGTACACCTTGTCCAGGCTGGCGGTGCGGAACGGCAGGCGCTCCGCGACGCCGCCGACGAAGCGGTACCCGTCTCCCGACAACCGATCGGCGGCGAGCCCGAGCATGAGGCGCGACGGGTCGAGGCAGAACACCCTCGTGGCGGTGAGGAGGCGGGCGAAGCTGCCGGGCCCGGAGCCGATCTCGAGGACGACGTCGTGGGCGGTGGCGGTCCGCGCGAGGCGCTCCCGCCAGAAGGGGATGCGACCGAACGTGTTCACGAAGTTCACGCGATCGTAGAACGGGACGACCCGCTCCGTCGCTGCCTGGACGTCCCGCCACGCGACGTCCGCGTCCCGCGGCAGCATGGGATCACGCGTTCCGCCGCACGACGAAGTCGACGAGGGTCACAAGGGCGTCGCGGTACCGGCTCGGCTGCACGTCGTCCAGTGCTTGCTTCGCCAGGAACCCGAAATGCTCCGCGTCGACCCGCGCGCGCTCGACCGCGCCGGATTCCCGGATCAGGACGAGCCCCTTCGCGATGATCTCTTCCGTCCGGGGCCCGCGCCGCAGGATCTCCGTGAGCTGTGCGCGGCGCTCGCTCCCGTCGTTCAGCGCGTGGAGGACGAGGAGGGTGACGTTCCCCTCCTTGAGGTCCGTGCCCACGGGCTTTCCGATCACGGCCGGGTCGCCCACGACGTCGAGGATGTCGTCCACGATTTGGAACGCAAGGCCGAGGTTGAGGCCGTAGGCGGTGAGGGCCTCCACTTCCTTCGGCGAGCCGCCGCCGAGGAGGGCGCCGATCCGGGCCCCGGCGCTGAGGGGCATCGCGGTCTTTCGACGGATCACGTCGAGGTACTGGTCCCGCGTCGTCGTGACGTCCCCCGCGTGGCGCTTCTGCACGATCTCCGCCTCCGCCAGGGCCGTGCACACGCCCGCGGTGAGGTCGACGATCTCGCGTTCGAACTGTCCTCCGATCTGGAACGCTTTCACGAACAGGAAGTCCCCCGCCACGAGCGCGTTCTGGAGCCCGTACTTGACGTACGCGGCCTCCCGCCCCCGGCGGATCAGCCCGCCGTCGTTGATGTCGTCGTGGAGGAGGGTCGCGCTGTGGATCAGCTCGAGCGCGGCGGCGATCTGGACCGTCTTCGGCACGTTTCTCCCGCCGACCGCCTTGTGCGCGAGGAGGGCGACCGTCGGCCGGATCCGTTTCCCCCCCGCGTCGATCACGTACCGGGCGATGTCCGTGAGGAGGGGCTCCTCGCTGCGGATCGCCTCCCGGATGCGGTCCTCGACCAGCGAAAGCTCCGTCTCGACCCCAAAATCCGGTCCGCTGGTCATGGGCGAGTCGCACTATATCCCGGGGTTATATAACCGTTGGGAACGTAGGATATTTGAATCTGGTCGGCGGCGGTCGACGTCTCCCACGCGGGGCTCAGCGACTCTCCTGCGGGACGGCCACGGCCGGGGCCTCCGCCAACGCCTGCGCGGCCGCCTCCCGAATCGACGGCGCGATCAGCCCGAGGTACTGGTGGATCATGTCGTCGCGATTCCCGATCCAGTCGGCCATGAGGACGACGGGGATCATGATCGTGATGAACGGGTAGAACAACTTCTCGTCCTCGAGGCTGGCCATGGCGGCCCTGAGCGCGCGGTTGGAGAACTCGGCGGTGCGCGTGAACAGTTCCTCGTAGTCGCGAATCGTCAGCCCGGGGTTGAATCCCTGCGGCGACGTGAGGTTCAGGACCTCCGACTCGCGGACGGAGAGGAGGGCGAGGTTCACGATCCCGGCCCGCAGATCCTTGTGTAAGCCGACGATGTGGTTCAGGTTCGTGATCACGAGGTCGTAATAGAACCAGGTCCGGAGCATCGCGTCGATCTCGCGCCGAGATGGCGGCTCGATGAGGAAGCTCATGTCGATCAGATTGTAATACGGGACCCCCGAGAGGTACGGGCTGAGCCGCTCCGTCCAGCGGAGGTCGGAATCCGGTCCGCTCAACCCCATCGCGACCCGCCTGAGTTTGGGGAGGTCGATGTTCGGATGCTTCTGGAACATCGTCAGCGCCTGCCCGAGGATGTGGCGATCGTTGATCCGTTCCATCTCATAGAAGAGGTCGTTCCCATGCGGCGAGTCTTGGTACAGCTGGTTGAACGCGGACGTGATGCTCGTCATCAGGTCGAACACGCTCATCTGGTCCTGGTTGAGGCTCAGCGCGAGCTCCTTCCGGAACGCGTTGATCTCGAAGCCGGGGTCAACGAGAGACGCGAGGCAGTGATGGTACAGGTCCTTCGCCTCGATGAACGTGTACCGGCCCGTGTCGATCAGGTCGTCGAGCAGGCCGGCCTGACAGTGGTGGAGGACCTTCGCGGTCATCGCGCGGCGGAGGTTCTCCGGGGTCATCCGCTCCCGGTAGTACTGGCTGATCATCGTGATGCCGCCCGCGGACCGGAGGGTCTGCCCGTAGTTCCAGCTCTGGTCCGCTTCGTCCCACACGACGTCCCTCCCGATCGTCGGGGGCCGCAGGCTGACGGTCGCCTCGTGGAGCGACTCCCGGAGACGGAGCAGATCCCCTCGGACGGAATCGATGTGTCCCCTCAGGGCGGCTTTCGGGAAGTTGAAGTCGTGGTAGTCGAACATGCCTTCGGCGTATCCGCCGAGCTTGGACACGAACCTTGTGAGAAGTTCAAGGTCCTCCATCCCGATGTCAACGGCGACCAGTCGATGCCCCCGCCGTGTCGTTGGGGCCAGCGCCCTTAAAGCCGTTCGCGGGTCGTTATTCCCCCTGATTCCCAGCGGACGGAACACCGCGGATTTGCGCCGAGCGGTATCAATGCGGATAACAGGGACGGTACCCTATTTAGGGGGCCAAACCGACTGGCCAGCCACTGTGGCCGAACTGCCGCTCGTTCAGATCCTCGCCGCAGCCACCGCGCTCTTTCTCTCCATCCTGATCCTCGCGGCGGTCGGCCGCCAAGCGACGCGGAAGTCGTTCCAGAAATTCGCCTTTCTCTCCTCCGTGGTCCTGCTCATCGGCGCAATCGTGTCGAACATCCTGATCACGATATACCTCCAGCTCCCTGCAATCAATGTCAACGCAGCGGCCTCGGCCCTCCTGGTCAGCAAGCAGGTGCAGGCCACCTTTGACCTCCTCTTCGCCGTCACGATCGGCGCGTTCGTCCTCGCGACCGCGAAACCCGAGATTGAGTCGCGCAAAGCGTTCGTGGACTACATGCGGAACGAGTTCCCGAGCCCCTTCCTATTCTACGTGTTCGTCCAAGTCCTCGCGATCGCGGCGGTGTGGGCATTCCAAGCGACCGTCCTGATCCCGCCATTCCCGACCGTGACCAAACTGGAGTTCTCGATTCCGTTCCTTTTCACCCTGGGCCTTGAATGGGTCACGGTCATGGTGTACGTGCCGTTCATGCTCCTCTCGTCCGTCCGTCGCATTCCGGCGCGCAGGGTGAAGACGGACGTGTACCTGATCATCCTCGGCGTCTGCGGCTTCGCGGTGTCCGAGTTCATCGTCGAGATCATCCTCCCGTCGTACGCAATCGACGGCCGAGCGGCCGGGTTCGTGCTCGAGATGGCTCTCGTCGGCTTGATCGCCTACGCCGTCCGGGAGCGCGGCTTCCTCGAGGATCTCCTCGTGCCCCAGGCGGAGGCCCAGCTCTCGACGGCGCCGACGTACGACATCAAGCGAGGTCTCACGTACCTCGTCCTCGAGGAGACCTCCGACCACGCATACGAGATTTTCCGGGATTTCGTCACGCACGGGGCGCAGGGCCTGTGCATCACCCGCAAGGCGCCCAAGAACGTCCAAGAGCAGTACGGCCTCGAGAAGACGCCGATTCTCTGGCTGAGCCGCGTGGCGACGCAGAAGAATTCGATCCGCCCGTCTCCGCCGGAGAATGTGGCCCTGGCGATCGAGCACTTCTTCGGCGTCGGCAAGGAATCCGTGGTGCTCCTCGACGGCCTCGAGTACCTCGTCGCCCACAACGACTTCCCGAGCGTCCTCGCGCTGATCCACGACCTCAACGAGAACGTGTCGCTCTCCGACGCGATCCTGCTCCTCCCCCTGGATTCCCGCGCGATCAACGAGAAGGAGTTCGCCCTCCTGAAGCGGGAGATCGAGATCATCATCCCCCCGGGGGCGTCGAAGCTCACACCCCGGGTCGAGGTGGAAGTCTCGAAGCCGCCCAAGAGGGCGCACTGAGCCGGGTCAGCGGTGGACAGAGGGCCCGGAGGCCCGGGGCGCCCTTAGGTATCTCCTGATCTCCTCGACAATGTGGGCGAACGCCTTGGCGGCGGGGCTGTCCGGGTGCTCGAGCACGAACGGCCTTCCCGCGTCACCGCCAACGACGATCCGCGGGTCCAGGGGGATCCGGCCGAGGAACGGGAGGTCGAGCTCTTTCGCCGCCGCCTCGCCGCCGCCCTTCTTGAACACCTCGACCTCCTTCCCGCAGTGCGGGCACACCATCCCGCTCATGTTCTCGATGATCCCGATCACGGGCAGGTTCACCGCGCGCGCGAACATGATGCTCTTCCGCACATCGAGGAGGGAGACGTCCTGCGGGGTCGTCACGACGACCGCGCCGTCCGCGTCCGGGATCTCTTGCGCGATGCTCAACGGCTCGTCGCTCGTCCCCGGCGGCAGGTCAATCACGAGGTAATCGAGCTCCCCCCACTTCACGTCCGTCAGCATCTGCTTGAGGGCCTTGATTTTGAGGGGACCCCGCCAAATCACGGGCGTATCCCGGTCCCCCAGCACGAGCTGCATGCTGATCGCCTTGATGTCGAGCACGCCGACGGCGGGCTCCAGCCCCGCCTCTGTGGGCGTCACCTGCACGTGCTCCACGCCGAGGATCTTCGGCACGTCCGGACCCGTGACGTCCGCGTCGACGATTCCCACGCGGGCCTCCTTGGCGAGCGTGACCGCCAGGTTGACTGCCACGGTCGTCTTGCCGACCCCGCCCTTCCCGGACATCACGACGATCTTGTGCTTGATCTTCGTCATCGCCTGGGCCATCCGCATCCGCTCCTGCATCGCCGCCATGATGTGGGGCGGGATGGCGGGTTGCTGGGGAAGTTCCTCGGCCATAGCACTCTCTCACGGGCAGCGTGTTATATGAACGTGCGGAGGCGTCAGATCGCGAGACGGCGGATGATCTGCTCCTTGAGGGTCTGGGCGGAGACCCCTTCGACGGGGAGCCCGAAGAGCTTCGCGAGGGCGATGACCTTCGCGTTGTCCACGCGGTCGATTGCCTTCGCGATGTCGAGCTTGATATCCCGGACTTCGCGGCCCTCCGTGGGCACGGAGAGGTCCCGCGCAGCGCGCAGGACCTGGTCCCGGGGCGCGACGACCTCGCCGCCGGCCTCTTCGCGCGCGAGCTCGTGACGGATCTCCCTCTCGACCTCCATCTTCCCCTTGCGGAACTCGCCCCACGCACGGCCGATGGACCGGGCGAGCTCGGGGAGCTTCGAGGGGCCGAACAGGAGGAGGAGGGCAACGATGACGAGGAAGATGATCCACTCGAGCCCCCCGAACTGGTGCAGGGCAGGGCCAACTCCGGTGACCATCATGGTCTTCGCTCAGGGCACCGATGAGGAGCCCGGTTTAAGAACCTTCCCTATGCATCGCTCCTGAGCTGTGCGCGGCCCCGCTCCTTCCGGCGCTCGTGGGCGGACGCGGCGAGATATCCCGCCACGTACAGGCCGAGCATCGGGAACGCGACGAGGAGCATCGTCACCCCGCTCGCGTCCGGCGTGATCATCGCGGCGAAGAAGAAGATGCCAATCGTCGCGAACCGCCAATATTTCTTCCACGTGGCCGCCTTGATGAGGGTGGCGGCGGTGAGCGCGTACATGACGACGGGGAGCTCGAACGAGAGGCCGAACCCGACGACGAAGATCAGCGTGAAGCTGAGGAACTCGTCGAGGCTCAGGAACAGGCGTTGCGCACCGAGACCCGCCCCGACGCTGTACAGGAATTGGAACGTGAAGGGCAGGACGACGAGGAACGCGACGAGCATGCCGAAGGCGAACAGGAGGACGGAGGGGACGACGAGGCGCAGGAGGATCTTCCGCTCGCGCTCGTAGAGCGCCGGCGCGACGAACATGCCGAGCTGGTAGGCGATCATCGGCATCCCGACCGCGACTGCCAATGCCATCGCCGTCTTCATCTGCACGACGAACGGCTCCGCGGGGCTCGTGACGACGGCCTCGACGAAGTCCGGCTTGAGGAAGTTCAGGGTCGCGTTGAAGAACTGGCTCGCGAACGGCTGGATTGGGTTCGGGTAGGGGTACGGAACGTCCACGCCACCGACGTCGGCGGTCCGCGCCTGGAAGGCAGCGAAGAATACGAAGAGGAGGAAGATCGTGAGGAAACTCCACTTCACCCGCTTGCGCAGGTCTTCAAGGTGCTCGAAGATCCGCATCTTGCCGGGTTGCGCCACGCGGTCCCCGACAGACAACGGCTCCCTCTCTTGATAGTTTGCCCCTTCACGCGTACCGGTCCTCGGTCCACGGGTCGGCGGTGTCGCTGTACCCGCGGACCTCCCAGAACCCGAGGTCATGCCGCTCGCGGAATTCGAGGAGGCGGACCCACTTCGCGCTCTTCCAGCCGTACTTATGGGGCACGACGAGGCGGACGGGGCCGCCGTGCTCGTCCGGGAGCGGTTTCCCGTCGAGGCCGTGGGCGAGGAGAACGTCGTCGCGCATCAGGTCCGCGAGGCGGAGGCTCGTCGTGTATCCCTCCCCACACTCAATCCACAAGCTCGTCGCGGAGGGCTTTGGCCGGGCCATCGCCGCCAACGTAGGGAAGGGGACGCCCTCCCACGCGCAGTCGAGCCGCGTCCATCCGGTCACGCACGAGAAGTCGCGAGTCACTGCCACCTTCGGGAGCGCCTTGAACTCCGCGAGCGAGAAGCGGAGCGGTTGATCGACGGCCCCCTCGATCCGGAGGTCCCACTTCTCCGGCGCGACGCGCGGGATCACGCCGAGGTCCAGCCGCTGGAGCTTCTTCGACAGGTGCTGTCCAGGCGGAAGCCGGGAGGCCACGCCCCGTGGACGGTCGTGGCGGCTATAAAGGCGTCGTAGGCCAGTCAGTCCGCGAAGCGCCTTCGTCTCGGGCGACATGCTTGTATGTATTGAACTTGGACTCCCTTTAGGACGAATCTCTCGGTTCAACCCCAGGGCGGGCTATGTCGGCATCGGATCAGGATGGGGTCCAGGAAACGAGTCCCGGAATTGCTCGACGCGACTTTCTCCGCGGGGGGCTCCTCGCGATCGCCGGCGCGGGGGCCGGAAGCCTCCTCTTGGTTCAGGTCCCGGTGGTGGCCGCGCACGGCAGCCACGCCAGGTTTTACGACTCCTTCCCCCGCCGCCAAGAGATGGAGCAGCGATGGGCGATGGTAGTCGACCTCCGCCGGTGCGTCGGTTGCCGAGCGTGCACGGTCGCGTGCAAGAGCGAGAACAACGTCCCCGACGGGGTGTTCCGGACCTGGGTCAAGTTCGCGGAAATCGGCGAGTACCCGCAGACGAGACCTCGATTCCTCCCGTCGTTCTGCAACCACTGCGACAACCCGCCGTGCGTCCCCGTCTGTCCGGTCCTTGCGACGTACAAGCGGGGCGACGGCCTGGTCCTGATTGACTACGACCAGTGCATCGGCTGCGGATACTGCATCGAGGCCTGCCCGTACGGGGCCCGGCACATCAATCCCGTCCAGCGCACCGCGGACAAGTGCACGTTGTGCGTGCACCGGCTCGGGGCGGGCCAGAAGCCGGCGTGCGTGGCGACGTGCATCGGCGGGGCCCTGATCGTCGGGGATCTCAAGGACCCGGAGAGCGACGTCTCGAAGCTCCTGGCGCGCTACCCTGCGCAGACCCTGAGGCCGGAGCTCGGGACGGACCCCATGGTTCTGTACATCGGCCTCGACGGCCGCCTCGTTGAGGAGGTGAGGCCATGAGCGAGCTCGAGTGGGGCCTCCCGGTCGTCGCGAAGTACCTGTTCGGCGGGCTCTCCGCCGGGGCCTTCGTCACGTACTACCTTTGGCAGGGATTCGGGCTGAAGACGTTCCGCCCCCTCGCGAAGCTCGCGTGGATCTCCGCGGCGGTGTTCGGCCTCGTGATCCCGATCCCGATTTTCAGCCACCTCGGCCAGCCCGGGCGGTGGGGGAACCTCCTCACCTCATTCCATTGGTCATCGCCGATGTCGTGGGCCGGGCCCATCCTCATCGCGTACTTGCTCGTAGTCTTGATTAACGGTCGATTCTTCTTCTACCACGACGTAGTCCTCGCGTACCGCGCGGCGAGCGGCATCCGGAGGAAAGCCCTCCGGGTCCTTCTGATCACGAAGCCCCCCGTGGGACCGGTCCCCGAGACGTCCCGACTGGGGCTCCGGGTCACGGGCGCCCTGGGCTTTGTGCTCGTCCTCTTCTTCGGTTACAGCGGCCTGGAGCTCGGCTTGATCCCGTCCAGGCCCCTCTGGGCGAACCCGATCAACCCCCTGATGTTCCTCCTCACGGGCGTCTTCTCCGGCATGGCGTTCGTCTTGGTCCTCTGGCTTGTGCTCGAGGGGAGGCCGAGGCGGCGGCCGAACCTCGCGGAAGAGGCGTTGCTCCGAAGCCTGCTCCTGCCCGCCCTGCTCGGCCTGTTCCTCGCGCTGAACGCAATCTCCTACGTGTTCCTCGCGTACTCGCCCCCGGACGTGCAGCCCCCGGTCCTCATCCTCGCGACGGGGGAACTCTCGACCCTATTCCTCTGGGTGGGACTCGGGCTCGGGGCGATCGTGCCGATGGTCCTCCTAACCGCCAACGCGGTCCTCCCCGCTCCCCGGAAGTGGGTCGTCGCCTCCTCAGGGGTCCTCGTCCTGATTGGGGCTTTTGCACAGAAGTACGGATTCCTCGTCGCCGGGCAGTATTACGAAGCGCCTGCCGGAAGCACGGTTTCCTCTGTCTGGCCCACGGGTGCGCAGGTCGTGGAGTTCGTCGCGATCCTCGCGCTCGTGTATTTCCTGTTCCAGGTCGCGCTGTGGATCTCCCCCTGGCGGCGGATTGTGGGCCCCTTGGAACCCGTCGCCGCGCGGACGGAGGTGGCGGCATGAAGATGGACCGCCGGGACTTCGTGAAGGCCGCGACGTCCGCGGGTGCGTTGGCGGCGTTTGGCCTCGGGTACGGCCCCGTGATCCTCCGGGGCTTGAGCCCGACGGTCGGGAGCGAGACGGCCCCGGACCCCATCGTCGGGCCGGAGGGCTACGTGTACACGTCCTGCCTCCAGTGCAACACGGGGTGCGGGATCAAGGTCAAGGTCGTCGACGGAGAGGCGGTGAAGATCGAGGGGAACCCGTACACGCCGTTCAACCGGTTCCCGCACATCGACTACGCGACGACACCCGCGGAGGCGGTGAACGAGTTCGGGGCGCTCTGCCCGAAGGGCCAGGCGGGGCTGCAGACCGCGTACGACCCGTACCGGCTTCGCAAGGTCCTGAAGCGCGCAGGGCCGCGAGGGTCGAACCGATGGGTCACGATCCCGTTCGACCAGGCAATCCGGGAGATCTCGGAGGGCGGCACGTTGTTCGCTACCGTACCGGGAGAAGAGACGCGGGTCGTCCCCGGACTCAAGGAACTGTGGGCGATGCGCGACCCGCAGACGATGAAAGACGTGGCGGCGGACGTGAGGAACGTGCAGAAGGGGACCATGACGCTTGCGGACTTCCAGACGAAGTGGGCCGCGGAGCTCCCGAACCTGATCGCCCCGGACCACCCGGACTTCGGGCCGAAGAACAACCAGGTCGCGTTCGTGTGGGGCCGGCTCAAGGCGGGGCGCCGGGAGTTCATCGATTTCTTCATCAAGGACGGCCTCGGCTCGTTCAACTACCACGGCCACACGACCGTGTGCCAGGGGTCCCTGTACTTCGCGTCGAAGGCGATGAGCGACCAGTTCAAGGACGGGAAGTGGCAGGGAGGCCAGAAGTTCTACTGGCAGGCGGACCTCGCGGGCGCGGAGTTCGTGATCTTCGTCGGGGCGAACCCGTTCGAGGGGAACTACGGCCCGACGAACCGAAGCCTGCGGATCGCGGACGGCCTCGCGTCCGGGCGGCTGAAGTACGCGGTCGTGGACCCGCGGATGTCGAAGGCGGTCACGAACGCCTGGAAGTGGCTGCCGATCAAGCCGGGCACGGAGGCGGGCCTCGCGATGGCAATCATTCGCTGGATCCTCGACGGCGGCCGCCACGATGCGCGGTTCCTTGCGAACGCTAACAAGGCCGCCGCCACGGCGGACTCCGAGACGACGTGGACGAACGCGTCGTGGCTCGTTCGGATCGAGTCTGATGGCGCCGGAGCCTTCCTCCGTGCGTCGCACGTCGGGCTCCCGGGAGTGGAGACCCGCACAGGCTCGGACGGGGTGCCGTACACGTTCGACCCGTTCGTGGTGGCGGTCGGCGGGGTACCCACGCCGTTCGATCCCAACGAAACCGCCAACGCAGTCGAGGGCGACCTGTTCTTCGACGGGGATGTCGGCGGCGTCCGTGTGAAGTCCGTGATGCAACTCCTCCTCGGGGCCGCCTCGGAGAAGACGGTCGAGGAATGGGCGGACTTGTGCGGGCTCGCCGCGGCCGACGTCGTCGACCTCGCGCGGGAGTTCACGAGCCACGGGAAGCGCGCGGCGGCGGACATCCACCGCGGCGTCTCTCAGCACACGAACGGAATCTACAACGTGTGGTCGTGGTTCACGCTGAACCTCCTGATTGGGAACTATGACTGGAAGGGCGGGATGGCGAAGGCGACCACGTACGGCCACGCGGGCGGGAAGGCCGGCCAACCGTACGACTTCGCGGCGATGCGACCCGGCAAGCTTGCGCCCTTCGGAATCAGCCTGATCCGGCACGAGGTGAAGTACGAGGACACGACGTTGTTCAACAAAGCGGATCCGCCGAGCAACTATCCTGCGAAGCGCCCCTGGTTCCCATTCTCGAGCGACATCTACCAAGAAATCGTTCCCTCCATCGGGGACCAGTATCCCTACCCGATGAAGGCGCTCTTCCTTTACATGGGCACCCCTGTGTACGCGTTGCCCGCGGGACACAGGAACATCGAGGTCTTGCGTGACGTTGACAAGCTCCCCCTGTTCGTCTGCATCGACATCGTCGTCGGCGAGACGAGCATGTACGCGGACTACATCTTCCCGGACCTGTCGTTCCTTGAGCGGTGGGAATTCCAGGGGAGCCATCCGAACGTCCTCGAGAAGGTCCAGCCGATCCGCCAGCCCGCGATCCCGCCCTTCACAGAGACCGTGACCGTCTTCGGAGAAGAGGTGCCACTCGGCCTCGAGAGCATGATTCTCGGGTTTGCGGAGTACATGGGGCTCCCCGGGTTCGGGGACGATGGGCTTGGCCCCGGCGTGCCCCTGAGGCGGCCCGAGGACGTGTACCTGAAAATGATCGCGAACGTCGCCTCAGGGGATGGTCCGGACACGGACTGGGTGCCCGAGGCCTCCCCGGAGGAGCAGGACGTGTTCCACCTCGCCCGAACGCACCTCCCACCGAGCGTGTTCGACCCCGCCAAGTGGCAAGCGGCTGCGGGCGATGCCTGGTGGTCGCGCGTGATTTCCGTTCTGAACCGCGGCGGGCGATTCCACAAGGACGCGTACAGCGGGGTCAAGTTGAAGAACACGTGGAACGCGTTCATCGGCATGTACATGGAGAAGGTCGCGACCGCAAAGAGTTCCATGACCGGTGCGCACCTCGGTGGGATGGCGCGGTACTATCCTATCGCGGACTCCCGAGGCATGCCGATCGACGACGCGGGGTTCGACCTCAACGTGATCACGCACCGCGTGATCGAGCACACGAAGTCCCGCACGGTGGCGAACGGATGGCTCCGGGAACTCCTACCTGAGAACTTCCTCCAGATCAGCCAGGAGGACGCGGAGCGCCTCAGCCTCCGAGACGGAGACCTCGTGCGCGTGGAGTCGGCGTCGAACCCGAACGGGGTCCTCGACCTCGGAAACGGGGAACAACGACCCATGCGGGGCCGCATCCGCGTGTCCGAGGGGATCCGGCCGGGCGTGATCGCCTACTCCCTCGGCTTCGGCCACTGGGCCTACGGGTCTCGCGACATCGAGGTCACAGATGGCGTGACCACCGCGGTGATCCGGGGAGATCCCGAGCGCGGGCGCGGCGTGCACCTGAACCCGGTCCTCCGGACGGACCCGCACATCGCGAATACTTGCCTGGAGGACCTCGTCGGCGGGAGCGCCGTGTTCTACGACACGCGAGTGCGGCTCGTGAAAGTCGCGTGACCGAGAGCCGGTCTGCCGCGCGTCCGGCCGCCGGACGGCTCCTTCTCCCTTGGAATGGCGCGGATTGGGGAACCGTTATATAAGGCAGCGATTTCCGGAGCCCCGAGATGTCGGGCGACCTCCTCGCGCGATATTATCCCGTGGCTTGGTTCGCGATCTTTTGCCTTCTGTTCCCCATCGGGACGTTCCTGGCGACGCGGTTCCTCCGGAAGGACAACCCCAGCCCGTTGAAGGACCTCACGTACGAGTGCGGGGAACTCCCGGAGGGAGAGGCGATGATCCAGTTCCACTTCCAGTACTACATGTTCGCGATCATCTTCGTCGTGTTCGACGTGGCGGCGATCTTTCTCCTCCTGTGGGCCCTCGCCTTCGACACGCTCACCTCGGGCATGGCGTTCCTGTCAATCGTGCTCTTCGTCGCGATCATGTTCGTGGCGACGAACTACGCGCTCAAGAAGGAGGAAGTCCTCTACATATGAAGCCGTGGGGGAACCTCGATGGCGGCTGAGGGCGAGGTGCTGGCCTCCCTCAAGGACCGGTTCGGGGGCGCCCTCCGCGACTTGGGTCTCGTCCGGGACCGCGTCGTGAAGGCCGTCATCGACCGAAAGGACCTCGTCCCCGTGTGCAAGTTCCTGAAGGATCAGCTCGGGTTCGACCACGTCTCGTGCATCACCGCCGTGGATTGGCGGGACCACTTTGAGTCTGTGTACCACCTGACGTCGTGGTCGCGGAATGTGATGGTGCAGATCAACGCGTGGATCCCGCACGACGATCCGCGCATCGACTCGATCACGCCCCTCTGGAACGGCGCAAACGTCCACGAGCGCGAGGCGTACGACCTCATGGGGATCGTGTACGACGGTCACCCGAACCTCACGCGGATCCTCCTCCCCAAGGACTTCGCGTTCCACCCGCTGCGCAAGGACTTCCCGCAGGAGGTCGACCGGCAGTACATCTCCCGCCGGAAGATCGGAGGCGGCTGAATGGCGGAGATGTGGATCAACATGGGGCCGCAGCACCCCATGACCCACGGGCTGTGGAACCTCCGGATCAAGGTCGACGGGGAGACGATCGTCGATGCGGAGCCGGAGATCGGTTACCTCCACCGCGGGTACGAGAAGATCATGGAGGTCCGCGAGTTCCAGAAGAACGTCGTCCTCACGGACCGCCTGTGCTACGTGTCCTCGATCACCTGGTCCCACGCGTACTGCCTCGCGTGCGAGGAGATGATGGGCCTCGATGTCCCGGAGCGGGCGAAGTACCTCCGCGTGATCACGAACGAGCTCCAACGGGTCGCGTCCCATCTGATGTGGCTCGCGGCGTACGGGCCGGACCTTGGGCTCCTCACGGCCCTCCTGTGGGCCCTCCGCGAGCGGGAGCTGTTCCTCGACCTGATCCAGCTGATCAGCGGCGCGCGGATGAACCAGAACTACCCCCGGATCGGCGGCGTCCGCAACGACGCGCCGCCGGACTTCGGCAAGTACTGCCGGAAGGTGATCGCCCACTTCCGCAAGAAGCTCGAGGACCACGAGAAGGTGTTCGAGCAGAGCAAGCTCTTCCAGATGCGGACCGTCGGCGTCGGCCGGATTTCCCGGGAGGACGCGATCGACTGGGGCGTCACGGGGCCAAACCTCCGGGCGTGCGGGGCGAGGATTGACCTGAGGAAGCTCGACCCGTACGACGCGTATCCGGAGATCGACTTCGAGCCCGCGGTCGCGCACGAAGGTGATTCCTATGCACGGTACAAGGTCCGCATGGACGAGATGCGGACGAGCTGCGACCTGATAGAGGCGGCGCTCGACAAGCTCCCGGCGGGGCCGTACCGGTCGAAGCCCCCCCGGCGCGCGGAGGGCGAGGGGTTCCGGCGGACGGAGGACTCCCGCGGCGAGGCGCTGTTCTACGTGATCGGGGACGGGGACGACCGCCCGTACCGCGTGAAAATCCGTAGCCCCGTGTATTCGAACATCTTCGCGGCGCCCCTGATGATGAGAGGGAACAAGGTCGCGGACGTCGTCGCGATCATGGGGAGCATCGACGTGTGCGTGGGGGAGATGGACAAGTGAGTGGCCACCTGGTCGACCTGTGGGGCTGGTCCCACGCGCTCGCCTCGTTCATCCTGTGGCTCCTGTCCCTCCCGCTCGAGCTCGTGAACTGGATCTCGTTCCAGGCGACCGGGGGACCCGCGCCCGGCGTCCCAGGCCTGATTGACTTTGTCACGGGCGAGGGCCTGACCGCCTTCGTGGCGGTGATCATCGCCGTGAACATCCTCCTGCTGTGGGCGACCGCCTTCCACCTCCTCATCATCATGTGGATCGAGCGGAAGATGTACTCGCGCCTCCAGGACCGCCGCGGGATCATGATCGGCCTGGGGAGCGCGGAGATCCTGCGGAACACGCTCGGTCGGATTCCCCTGATCGGCCGCCCGTTCCGAAGGCCGAGCCACCTCGGGACCGGCTTCCTGCAGACCGTCGCGGACGGCGTGAAGCTGTTCCAGAAGGAGGTAATCACCCCCGCCACGGCGGACAAGTGGATGTTCCACGCCGCCCCGGTGATGATCGCCGCCTCCACGCTCATGCTCTTCGTCGCGATCCCGTGGTCCGACGGCTTCTGGCTCATGGGGGCGTACGAGTCCCGGGTCGTGAACGGCGCGCCGGCCGTGGTCCCGGTGAACCCGTGGGGCATCCTCGTCGTCCTGGCGGCGTTCTCGATCGCGCCGCTCGGCATCCTGATCGCGGGCTGGGCCTCGAACAACAAGTACACGCTCCTCGGGGGGATGCGCGCCGCCGCCCAGCTGATGAGCTATGAGATCCCGATGCTCCTCTCGATCATCGCCCTCGTGATCTACGCGGGCACCCTTGACCCGTTCGAGCTCGTGCGGAACCAGACCGCGCCGCTCACGTACGGCCTCGGCCCCTACGGCAGCCTGACCGTCCCGTGGGTCCAGAACTGGTACATCCTGAACCCCATCCTGTGGATCGCCTTCCTCGTCTTCTTCATCACCGTCATCGCGGAGGCGGAGCGGATCCCGTTCGACATCCCGGAGGCGGAGGCGGAGCTCGTCGAGGGGTGGACGACGGAGTACAGCGGGATGCGGTTCGGGATCGTGTTCGGGTTCAAGTGGCTGCGCGCCATCGCGGGCGCCGCGCTCATCGTAATCCTGTTCTTCGGCGGCTGGAGCGGGCCCGTGTTCATGACGTTGGACGCGCCGAACCTTGCCGCGTCCGGCTCCACATACTCGATCCCCATCCTGTTCCAGGAGTTCTGGTTCACGGTGAAGGTCTACCTGATCTTCATCGTCTTCGTGTGGATTGGCTGGTCCGTCCCGCGCGTGCGGATTGACCAGATCTTGAACATCGGGTGGAAGTCCCTCGTCCCGCTCTCCGTCCTTTCGATCCTGCTGGCGGCGCTCGCCCGGGGCACGGGGTGGTTCTGATGGTCGACCTCGAGGTCCTCACGTTCCTGATCCTGTCCGCGATCGAGGTCGGCGCCGCGCTCATGGTTGTCACCGCCAAGAAGCTCGTCCACAACGTGTTCTGGCTCGCCGTCACCCTGATCACGATCGGAGCGATCTACCTCCTGTTTCGCGCGGAGTTCATCGCCCTCATCCAGATCATCGTCTACGCGGGGGCGGTCCCCGTCCTGTTCCTGTTCGGCATCATGCTCACGCGGCGCAAGATCATGGAGGAACCCCATGAGTCTCAGTGACCGCGTCCGCGGGTTCACCGCGTGGCTCACGGGCCCGCAGGGGCTCATGGCCCTCGCCGTCAGCCTGCTGTTCGTCCTGATGTCCGTCTCGTTCGTGAACATCCCGTGGAACCTGCCGTCGCAGGAGTGCCGGGACGCGACCGGCTCCCTGTGCGAAATCCCCGTCACGCACGGCTCGGCAGAGTCTCCGTCGATCGCGGACGCCCTGTTCGGCCCATACGTGCTCCTCGTGATCCTGAGCGGGCTCGTCCTCGCGGCGTGCATGATCGGAGGCGTATATCTGGCCAAGGTCGAGGGGGGCCGTCTGCCGTGATCCCGCTCGAGTGGGAGCTGATCCTCTCCGCGCTCCTGTTCATCATCGGGCTGTACGGCGTCCTCGTGCGGACGAACGCGATCGTCGTCCTGATGTCCGTGGAGATCATGTTCAACGCACCGATCCTGAACCTCGTCGCCTTCTCCGCGTACGTGGGCGACGCGGCGGGACAGATGTTCGCCCTCGTCGCGATTGCCCTCGCGGCGGGCGAGGCCGCGGTGGGGCTCGCGATCTTCCTCGTGCTGTACGACACCCACGGCACCGTCGACCTCTCCCGGGTGAGGCTGCTGAGGTGGTGACGTGTTCGAGTACGCCTGGCTCATCATCGTCCTGCCCCTCCTCGGGTTCCTGATCGCGGGGCTCGCCGGGCGGTCTTTCGGACGGCACGTCGGCTGGGTGTCCGTCGGGACGATTGGCGGTGCGTTCGTCGTCTCCCTGTACCTCCTCATCGAGGTCCTGGGGAAGGAGGCGATCGGCGGCGGGTTCACCCCCGTGACCGTCGAGGGGATCGAATGGGTCCCCGGCGTGGAATTCAACCTGCTCGTCGACAACCTCTCCGCGTTCATGCTCGCGCTCGTCTCCCTGCTGAGCACGCTGATCGCCCTCTACTCGATCGGGTACATGGCGCACGAGGAGGGCAAGCCCCGCTACTTCGCGGAGATCTGCCTCTTCGTGGCGGGGATGCTCGGCACCGTGAGCGCGGACAACTTCCTGCAGCTCCTGATTTTCTGGGAGATCATGGGCCTGTGCTCGTACCTCCTCATCGGCTTCTGGTACCACAAGCCGGAGGCGGCGAGCGCCGCCAAGAAGGCGTTCCTCGTCACGCGGATCGGGGACGTCCTCTTCCTGTTCGGCGTGATCGCGATCTTCGTCACGTTCGGGACCCTGAACCTCCTCGAGCTCCCGGAGAAGATCGCCGCGACGTTTGGGATGCCCGGGTTCGACCCGCGCCTGATGACGGTCATCCCCCTCCTCCTCTTTGGCGGCGCGGTCGGGAAGAGCGCGCAGTTCCCGCTCCACGTCTGGCTGCCGGACGCGATGGAGGGTCCCACCCCGGTGTCCGCGCTCATCCACGCCGCCACGATGGTGAAGGCGGGCGTGTACCTCGTCGCGCGATCCTTCATCTTCCTCGTCCCGACGCACGAGGTCGCGCCGGGCGTCCACGAGGTGCTCGAGCCCGCCGTCCCGTGGACTGCGATTCTCGTCATCGCCGTGATCGGCGGCTTCACCGCGTTCTTCGCCGCCACGATGGCCCTCGCGAACTACGACATCAAGCGGGTCCTCGCGTTCTCCACGATCTCCCAGCTCGCGTACATGTTCCTCGGCCTCGGCGCGGGCGCGTGGTTCCTCGCGGAGCACGGGATCGCGGAGGGGAGCACCGTCGGGTACAGCGCGGCGCTCTTCCACCTCACGAACCACGCGTTCTTCAAGGCCCTCCTGTTCCTCGCCGCCGGCTCCGTGATCCACGCGGTCCACACGAACGACATGCGGGAGATGGGCGGCCTGCGGAAGCACATGCCGGTCACGGCGATCACGATGCTCCTCGGTTCCCTCGCGCTCGCAGGCTTCCCCGGGTTCAGCGGGTTCTGGTCGAAGGACGAGATCCTGAAGGTCACGTTCGAGGTCGGCGAGGCGAACGTCGTCTTCCTCGCCCTGTACGTCCTCGGGATCACGACGGCGTTCCTGACCGCGTTCTACACGTTCCGCCTCTGGTTCATGACGTTTTCGGGGCGGTTCCGCGGCCACCACGAGGAGCACGTCCACGAGAGCCCGGGCGTGATGACGGGCCCCCTCGCGGTCCTCGCCGTGTTCACGGTTGCGAGCGGCGCGTTCGCCTTCCTCACGAACGGCTGGTCGAACCTCATCTTCTACGGGGAGCACACGGCGGAGTCGCCGCTCGTCGGCCTGACCACGTTCCCCGGCCTTCCGCTGGCGGCGCTCTCCGTGGCGGTCGCCCTCGCAGGGATCGGGCTCGCGTACCTCGTGTACCACCGCCGGACGATCCCCGCGGCGTCCTTCACGCGGTCCTCGGCGGGCGCGAGGGTCCACCGCCTGCTGCTGAACCGGTACTACATGGACCACGGGTACAACCAGCTCGCGCGGCACGGCGTGATGGGCCTCGCCGCCGCGGCAGACTGGTTCGACCGGAAGGTCATCGACGGGGTCGTGAACGCGATCGGGCGGGGCGGGCTCGCGGTCGCGGGCGCGAGCGACTGGTTCGACCGGAAGGTCATCGACGGGACGGTGAACGCGTTCTCCCTCTCGACGGTCCGCGGGTCCCTCACGCTCCAGCGCCCGCAGACGGGTCGGGTCCAGAACTACGCGGCGGTCGTCGTCCTCGGCCTGTCGATCGTAATCGTCGTCCTCCTGATCGTCCGGGTCGTCGCCACGATCGCGATGGGAGGCACGCAGAAGCGGGCGCGGTCGATCGCCCTCGCGTTCTCGCTCGCCGACACCGTTCTCGCGGTCGTCCTCACGGTCACGTTCCTCACGGGGTTCCTCGACAGCTCCCTGCCCGGGTCGCGTGGGATCGCGGGGACGAATCAGGCCTTCCGGTACTACGAGGCGTACAGTTGGGTGCCCACGCTCGCGATCAATTACGCGATGGGCCTCGATGGCCTCTCGCTCCCGCTTGTCTTCCTCACACCCCTCCTCACCACCCTCGCGATTGGGTTCAGCTGGGACAAGGAGTACCGGCCGAAGGAGTTCTTCGCGCTCCTCCTCCTGATGGAGTGGTCGATCCTCGGCGTCTTCGTCACGCTCGACTTCTTCCTGTTCTTCGTCTTCTGGGAGCTCGTCCTCATCCCGATGTTCTTCCTGATCGGGATCTGGGGCGGGCCGAACCGCCAATACGCGTCGTACAAGTTCCTGATCTATACCCACGTCGGCTCCGTGATCATGCTCCTGAGCATCTTCGCGATGTTCCTCTCCGCGGGGCCGACCCTGTACGGGGACCCGAACGCCCGGACGTTCAACATGGTCGATTTCCTCGAGGCCGTCGCGGACCCGGGCAAGCGCGCCCTCCTCGGGATGGGCTTCCAGGTCCCCGTCTTCATCGCGTTCTTCTTCGGCTTCATCGTGAAGCTGCCGAGCGTTCCGTTCCACACGTGGCTCCCGGACGCGCACGTGGAGGCGCCCACGGCCGGCTCCGTGATCCTGGCGGGCCTCCTCCTGAAGATGGGTGGCTACGGGATCTTCCGGGTCGCGATCCCGATGCTCCCGGACGCGTCCCAGAGCCTGTGGTGGCTCATGGCGATCTTCGGCGTCGTCTCCATGATCTACGCCTCGTTCGTCTGCCTCTCCCAGGTCGATCTGAAGAAGCTGATCGCGTACTCCTCGATCGGCCACATGGGGTTCGTCCTCCTCGGCGCGTCAAGCCAGACGACGATCGGCGTCGCGGGCGCGATCTTCCAGCTGTTCAACCACGGGATCATCACCGCCGCCCTGTTCATGCTCGCCGGTACGATCAAACACTCCGCGGGGACGCGGGACATCCCGAAGCTCCGCGGGCTCGGGCAGCTGATGCCCCGGTACTCCCTCGTCCTGATTATCAGCTTCCTCGCGTCCCTCGGGCTCCCCGGACTGAACAGCTTCGTGAGCGAGTTCATGGTCTTCACCGGGACGTACGGCGGCGGTCCCTACCAGCCGTACCGCGCCCTCGTCCTCGTGCCCCTGTTGGCGGTGGTCATCACCGGGGCGTACTACGTGTGGACGATGCAGAAGATGGTCTTCGGGACCCCCAACGAATCCTTGGGCAAGCTCCACGACCTGAAACGGAACGAGATCGTCGTGTACTCGATCCTCATCCTGATGATGTTCCTCGTCGGGTTCTTCCCGAGCTTGTGGCTCGGCATGATCTGGGACCCGAGTACGTACTTGACCGGGGTGATCCCGTAGATGGCGCTCCCCTACGTGCTCACGGTCCTTCTGTTCTTCCCCGCCATCTCGGCGATCCTCACGTACGTCCTCGGGAGGAACGACCGCGCCGCCAAGTGGATCGGGACGGGGCTGTCCCTCGTCCCCCTGGCTCTGAGCACGTACCTCGTATACACGTTCCTTGCGGCGCCCGCGGACCTCGTGGTGCAGACGGTGGGGGGTCGCTCATACTATGCATGGGAGCAGTATTCCTGGATCCCGCAGGTCGGCATCTCGTACACCCTGGGCGTGGACGAGTTGTCGATCTTCCTCGTGTTCCTGACCGCGCTCCTGACGACCCTCGCGATGGCGTTCAGCTGGGACGCGCACGACCGCGTCCGCGAGTTCTACGCGATGTTCCTCTTCATGGAGACGACGATCCTGGGCGTCTTCCTCTCCCTGGACTTCTTCCTGTTCTTCATCTTCTGGGAGGTGGGCCTCGTCCCCATGTACTTCATCATCGCCGTGTGGGGCGGCCCGCGCAAGAAGTACGCGGCGATCAAGTTCTTCCTGTACACGCAGGCGGCGTCCCTCCTCGTCCTCCTCGGGATCTTCGCGATGTACCACTACGGCGGCACGTTCGACATGACCGTCCTCATCGCGCAGAACCCGCTCGCGGGGTCGGGCCTGTCCCTCGTCGCAGGACTCGTCTTCGTCGGGTTCCTCATCGGGTTCGGGACGAAGCTCCCCACGGTCCCCCTGCACACGTGGCTTCCGGACGCGCACGTCGAGGCGCCCACGGGCGGGTCCGTCATGCTCGCGGGGATCCTGCTGAAGCTCGGCGGGTACGGCCTGTTCCGCGTGAACTGGCAGATGATGGAGGAGACCACTGTGGAGTGGTGGTGGCTCCTCGCGGTGCTCGGGATCGTCTCGATCGTGTACGGGTCCCTCGTGTGCCTCGCGCAGGACGACCTGAAGCGGCTCGTCGCGTTTTCCTCGGTGAGCCACATGGGGTTCGTGACCCTCGGGCTGGCCGCGGCGGCATTCGCGCGCGGGACGGCGGGCGCCCAGCTCGCGTTCGCCGGCGCCGTCTTCCAGATGTTCGCGCACGGCCTCGTCAGCCCCGCCCTCTTCATGGTTGCGGGCGCGCTCGGCCACAAGCTCGGGACGCGGAACATCTCCGAGCTCGGCGGGATCGCGAAGAAGATGCCGACGATGACAGCGTTCGTGATGATCGCGTTCCTCGCTTCCCTGGGCCTGCCCGGCCTCGTCGGGTTCGTCGCGGAGTTCGCCGTGTTCCTCGGCGTGTACAGCGCCTGGGGCTTCGCCCTCGCCATCCCCATCCTGACGGTCGTGATCACCGCCGCTTACTACATCTACGCGGCCCAGCGCTCGTTCTTTGGTCCCCTGAACCCGCGGTGGGAGAACGCGGAGGACGCTCACGCGTACGAGGCCGTCCCACTCGCGGTCCTCAGCGTCCTGTTCGTCCTCTTCGGGATCCTGCCCCTAATCTTCCTGCAGTCGATTTACGCGTGGAGCGGTTCGGTGGTGCCCTGACGTGATCCCCGAACTCGCGCTCCTCCCGATCATCATCCTGATCGCCGTCGCGTTCCTCCTCGTCCTCCTCGGCTTCGTCGTCCGACGGCCCTCCCTCCTGTGGGGCATCGCGCTCACCGGCCTCCTGGCGGCGTTGCTCGTGAACCTCGACCTGATGGGCCTCTCCTGGTCGCGCGCCCTCGGCTTGGACCTGTGGCCGGTGCCCGGGTCCGGCGAGTCCGGCGCCCTCCCCGCCCTGAAGCTCGACGTCGACCTCTTCGCGGCGTTCTTCAACCTCGTCTTTCTCATCGTCGCGCTCCTCGCGGTGATCGGCTCGAAGTCGTACGTGAAGAAGGAGGAGCCGAACCAGGCGGAGTACTATGCGCTCCTGTTCCTCGCCCTCGTCGGCATGATGCTCGTCGCCGCCGCCACGGACCTCCTCGTCCTGTACCTCGCGTTCGAGCTGTCCTCCCTCAGCACGTTCGCGCTCGTCGCGTTCCGGAAGAAGGACAAGCGGGCCACGGAGGCCTCCCTG
>Ga0209341_10000485_pt1 | contig 41076 bp, 30 predicted proteins | sample RifCSP13_2_FD_184020 | JGI IMG/M metagenome (GOLD analysis project Ga0209341, IMG submission 184020) | Soil microbial communities from Rifle, Colorado - Rifle CSP2_sed 13_2 (SPAdes) (version 2) | ecosystem: Environmental > Terrestrial > Deep subsurface > Rock core/Sediment | place: Rifle...
ATATAACCGGGCACGGGGGTGTCAAATTCGCTTGTGAATACAGCTGCTTAGTTGCATGTACGCCTTGACTCAAGGCTTTCATTGACTACCGGCTTTGCATAACTTATAGTGTAAGGGTTTTGAATTATCCCTGAAAAAGAGGCGAGATGGAACTCATAAAGGACTTCATCGAAATATTCCTTCACCTGGACAAGCACCTCGGGGCTGTCATACAGGCCTACGGTGGCTGGACCTACCTGATACTCTTCCTTATCATCTTCTGCGAGACAGGGCTCGTGGTAACGCCCATACTGCCCGGCGACTCGCTCCTGTTCGCCATCGGCAGCTTCGCCGCCCTGGGCTCCCTGGACGTCTGGTACCTGGCCGTTGGCCTCTCCATTGCCGCCATACTGGGCGATTCGGTCAACTACGCCGTCGGCCATTATATGGGGCCAAAGGTATTTACAAGGACGAACAGCAGGATATTCCGGAAAGAGTACCTGGACAAGACGCACAGGTTCTACGAGAAATACGGCGCAAAGACGATAATACTGGCGAGGTTCGTGCCCATGGTGCGCACCTTCGCGCCGTTCGTCGCTGGCATAGGCGCGATGTCATACCCCAAGTTCCTCTTCTACAATGTGGTCGGCGGAATAAGCTGGATAACGCTCTTCGTATTCGGCGGCTACTTCTTCGGCAGCCTCAAGATAGTGAAAGAGAACTTCACCATGGTCATCATGGCCATAATCGTCCTCTCCATAATGCCAGGGGTCATCGAGTTCATAAAGGCGAGAAGGCAGACGGCATAGACTCAAATAATCCAAGCCGGAGGGCCTGTTTTCAAATACATTTAAAAGACAGTCCCTTTCCTTTCGTTGCTAACGTAACGATAACTTCGCAAAACAAAAAAGCGCCGGAGGATATCCTCCGGCGCTTTTTTGTTTTTTATCCAGCCGTTTCCTTATGAGTACATGAGCATCCCGAAGAGCACGGCCACGAGGTTTATGACCTTGATCATCGGGTTTATGCCCGGGCCAGCGGTGTCCTTGTAGGGGTCGCCGACTGTGTCGCCTGTGACGGCAGCCTGATGCGCTGGCTTGTGCTTGCCGCCGTGCGCGCCTTCCTCGATGAACTTCTTGGCGTTGTCCCAGGCGGCCCCGCCCGAGGTCATCTTGATAGCCACGAACAGGCCCGTGACAATGGCCCCGACGAGCACGCCGCCCAATGCCTTTGGCCCGAGCGTCAAGCCGACTGCGATAGGGGCTACTACCGGTATGAGAGAGGGAACGACCATCTTCTGTATGGCGGCGGTCGTGACGATGTCCACGCACTTGCCGTACTCGGGTTTTGCGCTGCCGTCCATTATGCCCTTTATCTCCCTGAACTGGCGCCTTACCTCATCCACAATTGCCCCTGCCGTCTTTCCTACGGCCTTCATGAGCTGGGCCGCGAAATAGAATGGCAGCATGCCGCCGATGAAGAGGCCCACGAGCACGAGCGGGTCCGAGAGGTCGAATACGACCTGCACTCCGTTTGTCGATATCGTCCGAGTGTACTCTGCGAACAGGACTATTGCCGCGAGCCCGGCAGAGCCTATGGCGTAGCCCTTGGTAACGGCCTTGGTGGTGTTTCCCACCGCGTCCAGCGGGTCTGTTATGCCCCTCACGGCGCTGCCCATGTTCGCCATCTCGGCTATGCCGCCCGCGTTGTCCGTGATCGGCCCGAAGGAGTCGATCGCGACGACGATACCCGCCATCGTGAGCATGGCCTCAGCCGCTACGGCAACGCCGAAGAGGCCCGCAAGCTCGAAGCTCGCAAGGATCGCGCCTGCTATCACGAGCACCGGCAGGGCCGTCGCCTGTTTGCCCACGGCAAGGCCCGCGATTATGTTTGTCGCGTGCCCTGATATCGACGCGTTCGCTATCTCCTGCACCGGGCTGTAATGCTTGGCGGTGTAATAGTCGGTTATGACGACCAGGCCTATAGTGACCGCAAGGCCTACAAGGGCGCAGAGGTAATAATTCGACCAGCTTATCCCGCCCACGCCGTCCATCAGGTAATAGGTGACCGGGAAGAAGGCTATGGCCGCGAGCACGGCGGTCGCTATGAAGCCCTTGTAAAGGGCAGCCATGATGCCGCCGCCTGAGCCGACCTTTACGAACCAGCTTCCGATTATCGTCATGATTATGGCCACGCCTCCCAGGAGCAGCGGGAAGAGCATCGCCGGCTGGGAACCGGGGAAGAGTATATGGGCCAGGGCCATTGTCGCGACGGTCGTGACCGCGTATGTCTCGAAGAGGTCCGCGGCCATGCCAGCGCAGTCGCCGACATTGTCGCCGACGTTGTCGGCTATGACGGCCGCGTTCCTCGGGTCGTCCTCGGGGATGCCTGCCTCGACCTTGCCGACCAGGTCCGCGCCCACGTCAGCGGCCTTGGTGTATATGCCGCCGCCTACCCTTGCGAAAAGTGATATGAGGCTTCCGCCAAGTCCGAGAGAAAGGAGAGCGGATACGGCGTGGCTTTCTTCGGTCACATTTATAGCTATTGCGTAGAAACCGGTCACGGCCATGAGGCCGAGACTGATAAGGAGGAGGCCTGTTACGGCGCCGCCCCTGAAGGCGACCTGGAGAGCTGCGTTGAGGCCGTTGTGCGCTGCCTGGGCCGTCTTTGCGTTGGCACGGACGGCGACCATCATGCCGACATAGCCGGATATGGCTGAAGCCGTGCCTCCGACCAGAAAGCCGCAGGCGGTAAGAAGCCCGAAGTGCGCTGACCATGCGCCTGCTGCCCATAGCAGGACGAAAATAATAGCGGCAACGACGGCGACCGTCTTGAACTGCCTTGCCATGTAAGCGCTTGCGCCTTCGTGAATCGCGGCCTGGATCATCTTCATCTCAGGGGTCCCGCCGTCCAATCCCTTGACCCAGAACGCAAGCCAGGCCGCATAGATGATGCCTATTACGGCGGAGCCCAGAGCGAAAAGGATCGTAAACATTGAGCTTTCCATTAAGCGTTTTCTCCTTTGCCGAGTTTGGTGGACCGCTTGCAGGTTACAAGGCACTCCCGGATTGAGATTTCAGGCCGGTTATGCCGGTGAAAACCGAAACAATCGTAACTCGAAACTCAGTGCTACTGCTCCAAAGAAACCGTCAGGCTCTATCTATGCTATATCAAATTTTCTTTTTCGTTTTAATCTGTTGGATGGGGAGCCCGCCGCGGGAGAGCCGATGAGCTCTGAATGAGGATGTTTCTTTGTACCATTTCCAGGGCCGGTTATCAATATTTCTATTTTTTGATCCGGCCCGCAAACCTCAAAGGAGATGCCTGTTGGCCTTCTCCCATTTTGTCGCAGCCTCGAACCCCCTGAATTCCTTCTCTTTTTTCCGGAAATCCCTTGAATGTATGATAGACCGTCCGGATTTGCGCTCCACACCAAGTATAGCATGGAGCATCTCATGATAAACTATGAACTCCAAAAAAATCGGCGGCACTGCCGGGCTGTCGAGTATGGGGTTGATCCGTATGGTCTTTGATGAGAAGGAGTAGCTCCCGAGCGTCCTCCTCCTTACCCGGCCAGGCTGCCTCCTTGACCATGTTATTGATGCGGCAACGCTCGCATCAAAATACTCATTATTGACCCTGTCAAAGACCTCCTTCAAGTCATGGCTTTTGCCTTTCGTCCTGGCCCGCACCCTTCTCGGCTTCGCGTCTATATCGGCGCGCCTCTCCCTTATGAAGCGGGTTATCGCCGGGGTCTTCTTTGTGCGCAGGCTCAGAAATGAGGCAAGCTCAGAGAGCACCTCATCGGGCGCGGAAAGGAATATCCTGTGCAGCCGGAGCGATATAGCCCTTAATGCGCCTTTGACGGAGACCATCCTCGAGGAGTTGTCGGTGATGACCAGGTCGAGGAGCCTTGCGGAGGCCTTCTCAAGAAATACTTTGAGGCTCCGCAGGTCTCTTTCGAATTTTATTGGAAGCTGCTGCATAGGTCGGCGTATTGTAAATGCCGGAGAGGCAGGTTTCAATCGAATTGTGATGAATTGCCAATACTCTATTTTTTCAGGCTTCAAATAAGCTCCATATGCAAGGCCCCGGTTAAATCGGGGAGCGAGGAAGGAGGCGTACTCTTTGCCGTACGCCGCTACTACGCGCGACTCGACAAGCAGATGGGCCTTTTTGAGCAGCCTGCTAAAGGCCGCTTGCCTTCTCGGTGCTGTGAAATTCCGGCGTCGGCGCGGGTCTTCCTATGATATACCCCTGGGCATAGTCGATGCCGTATTTTCGCAAAGACCCGAGGATGGCGCTGCTCTCGACAAACTCGGCTATCGTCTCTATTTCCATGCCCCTGGCAACGTCCGTTATGGCCTTCACGAAGAGCTGGTCGTTCAGGTTCTTCTCCAGCCCCTTTATGAACGAGCCCGCTATCTTGATATAATCGACCTGCATCTCCCGCAGATACAGAAATGAGGTGAAACCGATGCCGAAGTCGTCGAGCGAGATGCGGCATCCTATCTCGCGCAGTCCCATTATGAACGATATCGCCCGGTCCAGGTCGTATATGGAAGCAGTCTCCGTAATCTCGAAGACGATATTACGCGGGTCGATGCCAAGCTCGAAAATCCTGCCCTTGAGAAAGTAGAGGAACTCCCTGTCGCCAAGCTCCTTGCCCGAGACGTTCACGCAGAAGCTCAAATCCTTGCCCGCATTTTTAAGCGATGCCTGCAGCGCGAGCGCCTTGCCGATTATCGACCTTGAGATCGCGCCCACAAGGCCGAACCTCTCGGCTATTTCAATGAACGGACCGGGGAGGACGATGCTGCCGTCCTTTTCCCTCATCCTCGCGAGCACCTCGTAGTGGGATACGCTGTTGTCGGAGAGCCTCATGATAGGCTGGAACCAGGGCTCGAACCTGTCCTCCTTGAGCGCAACGAGTATCCCCTCCTTGCATTTGAGCCTCATGTGCATCTGCTCTATCTCGCGCTCCTCGGGGCTGTAGAAGTGGAACCTGTTCCTGCCCTGCTCCTTTGCGCGGTACATGGCGGCGTCAGCCCTCGTGAGGAGCTCGGAAGTAGTATCGCCGTGCTCGGGGAAGAGCGCCACGCCGATGCTCGCGGTCAGGTGGCACGGGAAGTCCGGCTGGTAGAAGCATTCAAGCCCCTTCCTTATATGCTCGGCTATCTGAACAGCCTCTACCCGGCCCACCGGAGCGAATATCGCGAACTCGTCCCCGCTGAGACGGGCCACCATGCACTCCCCGTTGCTGCCGAGATGGCGGGGGATGATGTGCATCATATTGAACTGTATCAGCCTGGCTATCCTCATGAGGAACTCGTCCCCCATGCCGTGGCCGTAGGAGTCGCTTATGAACTTGAACTGGTCCATGTCGAGCAGGAAGAGCGCGCCCGGCCCCGGGTTCTCCTCTATCCAGCCGGCGAGGGAGTCTATGAAATAGCCTCTGTTGAGAAGACCGGTAACAGGGTCGTGATTCGCGAGATAGTTTATCCTCTCATGCGAGGCCTTCTTTTCAGTAACGTCCTCGAAGACCGAGAGGTAATGGGTTATCTCGCCTGTCTCCTCCCTTATCGGCGAGACTACGCCCTTGCACCAGAGGGGCGTCCCGTCCTTTTTTACATTCTTCAAGGCGCCCTGCCAGCCCTCTGATGAGAGCATCCCGCTCCATTCATGAGAGTGAGCGCCTGCCGCTGAAAACAGCTCGCCCGGCGTCCTGCCGAGCGCATCAGCCTTTGAGAAGCCGGTGGCATGCTCAAAAGACCTGTTGACGTACTCTATCTCTCCGCCCTTTCCGGATATGAAGACTATGCTGGTCGAGTGCTCGAGGACGGCGGAGAGTTTCTTGAGTTCAAACTCCGCCCTTTTCCTCTCGCTTATCTCCAGCATGAGCTCTGATTTCAGAGAGCTCATCTCGGAGATTATCCTGTCCATGTCGCTCGCGTGTGCCCCGCAGCAGCCTTCGAGCGCGCCATGCCCGCATTTAGAACCCCCGTTATCCCCGTCACTGTGGAACATCATAGTCCTCCGGTGTGTATCGCGCTGCTTATTCCGTTGAAAAACCAAATAGACCATTTACTCCCATCAGCTTTATATCGGCAATTCTTTAAAAAATTGAATAAAATTTTAAGGAAACCTTTAGTCTCCAGCCTCATTCCCGATAATCTGATAGAGTAGATTTTATCGGGCGGTGAGGAGGATTAGCATGAAACAGAGAAAAATATCAGGGCATGGCAAGGGTGATACCGGGCTCTCGGCAGCCGAGAGGTACTTCAGGGCGGTAAACTACCTTTCAGCAGCCCAGGTCTATCTTAAGGACAACCCTCTCCTTGAGGAGCCGCTCAAGGCTGAGCACATAAAGGAGCGGCTTTTAGGCCATTGGGGCACTGCCCCTGGCATAAACCTCACCCACCTCCATTTAAACAGGCTGATATTGAAGACAGGGGCGAGCATACTCTTTGTTACCGGCCCTGGTCACGGGGCAGCCGCAAACCTCTCGAACATGTATTTGGACGGCTCGCTCTCAGAATTCTATCCGGAGCTCAGTCTTGACAGGGAAGGGCTTCGAACGTTCATAAAATGGTTCTCTTGGCCTGATAAGTTCCCAAGCCACCTGAACCCCGCGCTACCCGGCGTAATACACGAAGGCGGCGAGCTGGGCTACGCCCTTGCGACATCGTACGGAGCCGTGCTGGACAACCCGGAGCTTATAGCGGTCTGCCTTGTCGGCGACGGCGAGGCTGAGACAGGCCCCACTGCCGGCGCCTGGCACTCGAACAAGTTCATAAACCCCGCTACGGACGGCGCTGTCCTTCCCATACTCCACCTTAACGGCTTCAAGATCTCCTCCCCTACGATATTCGGCACAATGACAGACGAAGAGCTTATCTCCCTTTTCACCGGGTACGGACACGGGGTCGAGATAGTGTCAAACGGGCCTGATGTCCACAATGATTACGACGCTGCCCTGGAGAGGGCGCTTTCGAAGATACGGGAGCTTCAGAAGGCGTCTCGGGACGGCAGGATGCCCCAGAGGCCGCAATGGCCCATGATAATCCTGAAAACTCCGAAGGGCTGGACAGGCCCTCAAAAGATAGACGGCAAGATGATAGAGGGCTCGTTCAGGTCGCACCAGGTGCCTGCGAAAGACTTGAAGACAAACCCGGCTCACCTCAAGGTTGTCGAGGAATGGCTCCGCTCGTACAGGCCCTGGGAGCTCTTTGACGCTGAAGGCAGGCCTCTTGACGACATCCTTTCACAGTGCCCGGAAGGGGATCTGCGGATGTCCATGAACCCGCACAGCTTCGGAGGCGAAAAGAGGGTGCCGCTCAAGCTCCCCGCGCTCGACGAGCATTGGGTGGATATAAAGGCCAGGGGCGCGAAAGAGGCGAGCGCAATGGAGGCGCTCGGCCGTTATTTCAAGGAATTGATGGTCCAGAACCGCTTGGAGCGGAACTTCAGGATAGTCTGCCCAGACGAGCTGGAATCAAACAGGCTCGAGGCCGTACTCGATATCACAAACCGCCAGTACGTCTGGCCGGTGCCGCCGGGGTCTGAAAAGATAGGCCCCGAAGGCATGGTGCTGGAGGTCTTGAGCGAGCACAACTGCCTCGGCTGGCTCGAAGGCTATCTGCTTACGGGCAGGCACGGCGTATTCCCCTGCTACGAAGCTTTCCTGCAGATTGTCGACGGAATGGCAAATCAGTATTCGAAGTTCTTGAAATCCGCGCTCGAGGTGTCCTGGAGAAAGCCGATATCGTCTCTTAACTTCATACTCACCTCAGAGGCATGGCGACAGGAGCACAACGGATATTCCCACCAGGGGCCCGGCTTCATAAACAACCTCCTTACGAAAAAAGGCTACATATACCGCATATACCTGCCGCCGGACGCAAACACGCTCCTTTGCACGATGAAGAACGCCCTTGCCTCGGTCGACCAGATAAACCTCGTCATTGCGAGCAAGCAGCCGATGGTGCAGTGGCTTACCATGTCGGAAGCCATTGAGAACTGCAGGGCAGGCATCGGCATCTGGGAATGGGCGTCGACCAACAACGGCGAGGACCCGGAGCTTGTATTCGCTTCGAGCGGGAACAACCTCACGCTCGAATCCATGGCAGCTGCGCAGATATTGAGGGAAGAGGCCCCTCTTTGGCGCATCCGCACGGTGAACGTAATAGACATACTCGTCCTCGGCATACCGCAGAAATATCCCGGCGGCCTCGACGAGCCAAGGTTCCAGCGGATATTCCCGCTTGGCTGCCCGGTGATATTCAACTTTCACGGCTACACGGCGGCCATAAAGCAGCTCGTATGGGAGAGGCCTGAGAACGACAGGTTCCTCATAAACGGATACAGGGAGGAAGGCACGACTACTACGCCCTTTGACATGCACGTGCGCAACCGGACCAGCAGGTATCACCTCGTCATTCAGGCGGCGGAGAGGGTGGCGGCCTTCAACCCGGCCAGGGCAGCGGCAGCCGAACGGCTTATAATGAAATATTCCAAAAAGCTTCTGGACCACAGGGCCTATATCGACCAGTACGGGGTCGACCCGCCGGAAATACTGAACTGGAAATGGCAGCCCGACGGGGGCAGGAGGTAAGAGAAGCCCCTGTCCGTTGACTTATCAGGATACCGATATAGAATCTAACCAGAACATCTAACAGCATGTTGAAAAAATCCGTCCATGGCTTTTTCAACAACGGCTTGTCCGAAGTGAATTCGGTCAAGCCTCACAAATTGCTCGACTTTCAAGTCTCGCAATTTGGCAATCCATCCATGGATTGCTTGGCAGGTTGTTTTTTCGACAACCTGCCAGATCACGCCGTTAACCAGGCCTGTTCCAGGCCAGCCGCAGACAAATTTCCGGACCAACTCATAAGAACGGCGCGCCTGAGGCGCGGCCGCCTTAACTGGATGAAAACAGGAGCCTTTCTCGAAGAAGGGACCATTTGGTTCAGAGTCTGGGCGCCGAAAGCCGGAGAGGTCAAGCTCGTAATATCAGCACCCGGGCCTTCTCGCATCATCAAGATGAACAGAGAAGACTTCGGGTATTGGAGCGTCTCGTATTCAGAGGCAGGCGCAGGGGCGAGATATGCCTTTCTCGTTGACGGCGTGGAGAGGGCAGACCCGGCATCGCATTTTCAGCCGCTCGGGGTGGAAGGGCCTTCCGAATGTGTCGACCATTGCGCCTTCCTCTGGAATGACGGCGGATGGGAGGGCATCGAGCCTGCCCAAATGGTCATCTACGAGATACACGCCGGCGCGTTTACGCCGGAAGGAGACCTCGACGCGATAATCCCGAGGCTCGACGACCTTCGCGACCTCGGCGTGAACGCCATCGAGCTCATGCCGGTCGCCCAGTTCCCTGGAAGCAGGAACTGGGGATATGACGGAGTCTTTCCCTTCAGCGTGCAAAATACTTACGGCGGGCCCGACGCGCTCAAGAGACTCGTGAACGCGTGCCACAGGACCGGCATCTCGGTGATTCTCGATGTCGTCTATAACCACTTCGGCCCTGAAGGCAACTACATCTCCGAATTCGGGCCGTATCTTAACGACAGATACAAGACGCCCTGGGGCGCGGCATTGAACTTCGACGGCCCCCAGAGCGACCATGTAAGGGACTTCTTCATAGAGAACGCGCTACACTGGTTCGAAAACTACCATCTCGACGGCCTCAGGCTCGACGCGGTGCACGCGATAATCGACATGAGCGCAAACCCGTTCCTGAGGGAGCTCAAAAAAAAGGTCACGATATACTCTTTCGAAAAAGGCCGTACGTTCTATCTCTTTGCCGAATCCGACCTTAACGACACAAAGGTCGTATGCTCCGGTGAGTACGCATACGGGCTTGACGCCCTCTGGTGCGACGACTTCCACCACTCGGTCCACGCGCTCATGACCGGAGAGCGCGAGGGCTACTACGCCGACTTCGGCAGGGCCTCTGACCTGGTAAAGTCCTTAAGAGACGGATATGTCTACACCGGGCAGTATTCGGCTTACAGGGAAAGGAGCTTCGGCTCGCCTTCGGCTCATATTCCCAGGGAGCGCTTCATAGTCTTTACTCAAAACCATGACCAGACAGGGAACAGGCTCCTGGGCGAGAGGCTCTCTAACCTCACATCCTTTGAGGGGCTCAAGCTCTCAGCTGGCATTCTCCTTCTTTCGCCGTATATTCCCCTTCTTTTCATGGGCGAGGAGTACGGCGAAGAAGCGCCTTTTCTCTATTTCGTCAGCCACAGCGACAAGGGCCTTACTGACGCGATAAGGGAGGGGCGGAAAAGGGAGTTCGCGGAATTTAACTGGAAGGCCGAGCCTCCTGCCCCTGAAAGGCCGGAGACATTCCGATCATCAAAGATAAACTGGAACTCAAGGCTGGAAGGCAGGAACAATATACTCCTCAACCTGTACAGGACACTCATCCGTATCAGACGAGAGGTAAGATCGCTCGATATGTCGGGAGGCGGCATCGTCGATTCATGGTGCCTGGAAGATGAAAGAGTCGTCTTACTTTCAAGGCAGACGGAAGGGGGCGGCGCATTCGCCGCGTTTAATTTCAACAAGAACGCCGTGCGCGTCAATTACCCTCTGCCGCAGGGCAGATGGGCGCTCGCGCTTGATTCATCAGGCGCAGAATGGGACGGGCCGGGCTCCATCCTGCCCGGAGTTTCCGGAACAGAACAGGAAATCGAGCTTAACCCTTTAAGCTTCGCCCTTTACCTCAAGGAACGGTCCTTTGGATAAGTATATCTGCATACACGGGCATTTCTACCAGCCCCCGAGGGAGAACCCCTGGCTCGAGTGCATAGAGCTGCAGGACTCCGCCTATCCCTACCATGACTGGAACAGGAGGATAACCGCGGAGTGCTATGAGCCGAACACTGCCGCCCGCATACTCGGGCCAGACCTCAAGATAATGGACATAGTGAATAACTATTCGAGGATAAGCTATAACTTCGGCCCGACGCTCCTTTACAACATGTGCGAGGACAGCCCGGACGCCTACAGGAACATCATCGAGGCCGACAGGATGAGCATGGAATTTTTCTCGGGCCGCGGCTCGGCGATAGCGCAGGTCTATAATCACATGATAATGCCGCTCGCTAACAGGCGGGACAAGATGACACAGGCCCTCTGGGGCATAAGCGATTTCAAGTTGCGCTTCGGCAGAGAGCCTGAGGGCATGTGGCTTCCGGAAACGGCCGTAGACACGGAGACGCTCGAGGTCCTCTCCGAGCTCGGCGTCAAATTCACCATACTCGCGCCCAGGCAGGCCAAACGCGTGAAGCGGAACCAGAAGGGCGCGAGGTGGAAGGACGCCGCCAGCGAGGGCATAGACACGACCGTTCCGTATCTCTGCCACCTGCCCTCGGGAAGGTCGATAGCGGTATTCTTCTACAACGGCGAGATCTCCCACGAGGTCGGCTTCGGCCACCTGCTTGACAACGGCGAGGAATTCGCAAAGAGGCTCTCAAGCGCGTTCCCGGCGGACAACGGGAACGCTGCGCTCGTGCACATAGCGACTGACGGAGAATCGTACGGCCACCACCACAGGCACGGCGAAATGGCGCTCTCGTACTGCCTTTACTTCATCGAGTCGCAGGGGCTGGCGAAGCTCACGAACTACGCCGAGTTCCTCTCCATGTTCCCGCCCGAGAGCCTTGTCGAGATTCACGACAACTCCTCATGGAGCTGCGTACACGGAATAGAGCGCTGGAGGGCAGACTGCGGCTGCTCTACAGGGGGCTATCCGGAATGGAACCAGGCATGGAGAGGCCCGCTGAGAGAGGCCTTTGACTGGCTCCGGGATACGCTCGCCCCGATATTTGAGAACACGGCGGGAAAATACCTCCAGGACCCCTGGGAGGCAAGGGACGACTACATAGAAGTCGTCAACGACAGGTCGGTCGGGAATATAGACGCCTTCTTTGAAAGGCACGCGAAAAGGCCGCTCTCGAAGGAGGAGCAGATAAGGTCGCTTAAGCTCCTCAGCATGCAGAGGAACGCACTTTTAATGTATTCGAGCTGCGGCTGGTTCTTCGACGAGGTCTCGGGGATTGAAGGCGTGCAGGTCATGATGTACGCCTCGCGCGCATTGCAGCTCGCGGAAGAGGCCGCCGGAATAACCCTGGAACCCGAGTTCGAGACAAGGCTCGAGGCTCTGCCGAGCAACATCTACGGCAATGCCCGCGACCCTTATAATAAGTTCGTTAAGGTGGCCAAGGTCGACCTCCTGAGGGTCGGCGCGCACCACGCCATCTCATCGCTCTTCAGGGAATACGGCAGGAACTCCGGGATATTCTCATTCAACGCCGAGAACGAGTTCTACGAGAAGATAGAGGCCGGCCACCACAAGCTCTCGATCGGCAAGACAAGGATCTACTCAAAGGTCACATGGGAGGAGGCCTCCATCTCCTTTGCCGTGCTCCATCTCGGAGATGTGAGCATATACTGCGGCGTCAGGTTCTCCGGCGGCGAGGAGGAGTTCGCCCGGGCCCAGACCGAGATCAAGGGCGCGTTCAACAGGGGGGAGATACCCGGCGTCATACGGCTCATGGACGATCACTTCGGGAAAGGCAGCTATACGCTCTGGCACCTGTTCAGGGACGACCAGAGGAAGATAATAAACGAGATGCTCCTTTCGACGAACAGGGACATCGAGGCCTTTCACAGGCAGGTCTTCGAGACCCATTACGGGACAATGGACCTCCTGAGGAAGCTCGGCATACCCCTGCCTAAGCAGCTGGGCATCACGGCCGAGTTCATACTGAACCTCGACCTCGAGGAGCTTCTCAAAAGGCCCGGCCTCGACTTCGAGGAGCTCAAGGCTGTTATAAGCCGCCTCCAAAACCTTCAGATACCCATAGACCCCGAGGCCATAGGCTATGTATCGGGCAACTGGATAACGGCGCGCATGGAAGAGATAAGCTCTGATTCGGCAAGGCTCGATGAGCTTGAGAGATTGAGGGACGTCCTGAAGCTCATGCGCGAAACGTCCGTGAAGCTCAACCTCTGGAAGGCGCAGAACCTGTATTTCGCCCTCGGCAAAAAAGCGCTGCCCGAAGCCAGAAAAAAGTCCGAGCAAGGCGACGAGGCATCGAAGAGGTGGGCAGAGGTATTTGTCGACCTGGGCAACTATTTCCATGTAAGGGCCTGGTGATGAGGGTCCCCTCGTCGACCTACAGGCTGCAGTACAACTCCGCCTTCGGCTTTAAACACGCGTCCGGGATAATCGACTATCTCTCTCTTCTCGGCATCTCGGACATCTACGCCTCCCCGGTCTTCAAGGCCCGCAAGGGCAGCCTGCACGGCTACGACATCATTGACCACAACAGGATAAACCCGGAGGTCGGGACGCCCGAAGAGCTCGGAGCCCTGTTGAAGAGGCTCGCCTCTCTCGACATGGGCTGGGTGCAGGACTTCGTGCCCAACCACATGGCCTACGACGGCTCGAACGCGGAGCTTATGGACGTGCTGGAGAAAGGGAAGAGCTCAAGGTACATCGGCTTCTTCGACATCGAGTGGGACCATCCGTATGAGGGCATAAAGGACAAGGTGCTCGCTCCGTTCCTCGGCAGGATATACGGCGAGGCGCTCGAGGCAGGCGAGATACGGTTGGGCTACACGGAAGACGGCCTGAAGGTAAGTTATTACAATTATTCATTCCCGTTGAGAATCGAATCATACTCGGCCTTCCTCACGCACGGCCTCAAAAGGCTCACCTTCAAGCTCGGCAGGGAGCACCCGGACTACATAAAGATATTAGGCATACTCTATGTCCTCAAGAACCTCTCGCTGACGAGCGAGAGCGCGGATCTCGATGACCAGGTGATCTTCGTAAAGAAGATGCTCTGGGAGCTCTATACGAAGAACCCCGAAATAAAGAGGCATGTGGACGAGAGCCTCTCCGCGTTCAACGGCTCTCTGGAAGACCCGGAGAGCTTCAACCTCCTGGACAGGCTCCTCTCCGAGCAGTTCTTCAAGCTCTCGTTCTGGAAGGTCGCGGCAGAGGAGATAAACTACAGGCGGTTCTTCAACATCAACGGGCTTATTACGCTCCGCACCGGAGACGAGCGCGTATTCGACAACACGCATTCGCTGCTGCTCAAACTCATTGAAAGCGGCGTGACCGGCATAAGAGTAGACCACATAGACGGCCTGCAGAACCCGCTCAAGTATCTCAAGACGCTCAGGAGCCGGGCCGGAGAGGCCTATATTGTTGTCGAAAAGATACTCGGGAGCGAGGAGGAGCTTCCGCGCTCATGGCCCGTCGAAGGCACGACCGGATACGATTTTCTCTCAGCCCTCAACGGCATCTTCTGCGACCAGGGCAATGAATCCCGGTTCACGCGGATATACGCCAACTTCACCGGCCTCAAGGCGCGTTATCCCGCGCTCTTCCATGAAAAGAAGAAGCTCATAACCGAGATGGACATGATGAGCGACGTCAGCAACCTCGCTCAGATGTTGAAGCTCACGCTCATGCGCGACAGGTACGGCAGCGACATAACGCTTCCGGGCCTGAAGAGCGCCATAGTCGAGGTCATGGCCGCCTTCCCGGTCTACAGGACGTATATCTGCTCCGAGTCCGTAACGGACGCGGATATCAGGCACATCAAGGATGCCGTATACAGGGCCATCGCCAGGAGACCTGACCTCTTGAACGAGCTTACGTTCATAGAGAAGGTGCTGACGCTCAATTACAGGGAGTACCTGAGCGAGGACGAGAAGAAAGAATGGCTGATGTTCGTTATGAGGTTCCAGCAGTTCACCGGCCCGCTCATGGCAAAGGGCATCGAGGACACGCTCTTCTACGTCTACAACAGGCTCATTTCCCTTAACGAGGTCGGCGGCTCGCCGGGGCGCTTCGGGCTTCCTCTCGAGGACTTCCATTCGCGCATGAAGGGCGCGGCAGGCTTGACGCCCTATTCCATGAACGCCACCTCGACGCACGACACCAAGCGGGGCGAGGACGCGCGGGCGAGGATAAACGTACTCTCCGAGACGCCGGACGAATGGGCGGCGGCGCTCAGGAAATGGAGCGCGCTGAACAGGAGGAGAAAGAGAAAAGCGGGCGACTTGAGCGTTCCGGACAAGAATGACGAATACTTCCTCTATCAGACGCTCCTGGGGACGTTTCCCTTTTCAGGCGGAATGGATAAGTACCGCGAGCGCATAAAGGCATTTACAATAAAGGCGGTCCGCGAGGCCAAGATACATACCGCATGGCTCAGGCCGGACAAGGAATATGAGGAGGCGTTCATCAAATTCGTAGAAGGCATCCTCAGGGACTCTCCTGAAAACCTCTTCTTGAAAGAGTTCCTTCCCTTTCAGGGCAAAATTGCCTGGTACGGTATCCTGAACTCTCTTGCTCAGCTCGCAATAAAGGCGGCGGCGCCGGGCGTGCCGGACTTCTATCAGGGGGCCGAGCTATGGGACCTGAGCCTCGTCGACCCTGACAACCGCCGTCCGGTTGACTTCGCCAGGAGGGCGGAGATGCTCAAGATCATCCGGACGCGGATGGCAAAGGACCGCTCTGTCCTCATTGATGACTTGCTCGCCTCGCCTGAGGACGGCAGGATAAAGCTCTTCACGACTCACGCGGCGCTTGCCGCAAGGAAGTCCAGGAAGGAGCTCTTCAGGGACGGCGCTTACCTGCCTGTTGAAATAACGGGCAGGCTCAGGAGAAACCTTATCGCCTTTGCGAGGACTCTGGATAAGGAGGCGGCAATTGTAATCGCGCCCCGCTTCATGACCGCCGTAATCCCGGAGCGGAGCTGGCCTGTCGGAGAGGTCTGGGCAGGCACTCACCTGGATTTGCCGGACGGACTTCAAAGGGTACGCTTCAGGGACGCGTTTACCGGAAAGGCCATCTCCTTTTCCGGCCCTGTCGAGGCCGCGGCAGCGCTCGCACAATTTCCCGTCGCCTTCCTCGTAACAGACTGAGGCCCGGCCTTACCTGCCTGTAATCTGCCTTAATATCTCGGCCGGCCTTAGCCCGGTCATTAAAGAGGCGGCAGTCCCGTATGCGGCAAGGCCCAGGACGACCTGAAGGAGGGCGTTGGGGAAGAAGTATACGCATGCCAGCATGCACCCCGCCGCAGCCATGCACCTTGTGATAAAGCCGATGGGGAGATCGAGCCCCTTGTGCGACAACAACACAATATTCACAAGAAGGCCGAAGCCTTCGGCTGCCGCGAGCGACCACGGCGCGCCTGCAAGCCCCCAGGCGGGTATGAGCGTGAACGCGATGCCGGCAGAGACAGCCAGCATCCCCACGGACGAGACGAGGTTCAATCTGCCGAGCTCAACGGCGTTGAACGTGAACCTGGCGCAGGTATTGAGGAAGGCGAAGGCCGTAGCCCAGATGAGCACCTTTATGGCTCCGCCCGAAGGCGCGAAGCCAGCCCCGCCGAGGATGACCGCTATCGGGTCGGCGGCCGCCATTGTGCCAATGGCCAGCGGCAGCGCGATAAGAGAGACCGCGCCGAAGCTCCGGGAGAAGAGAACAGCCTGCTGAGCGCCCCGGGATGCCGCGATAAGCGGAAAGACCGAATGCATGAGCGCTTCGGGTATTATCCTGACTGATGTCGTTATCCTGAACGCCAGCGCGTAGTAGCCCATATCCTCCATGCTGCCGAAGAAGTAAAGAGCTAATGGGCCGAGCATGAGGTAGGCAGTATTTATCGTATTCGCTGTCCCGATTGGAAAGGCCTCTTTCAGGACCGAGCCGAAGGAGACCTTGCTCCCCCGGCAGGGCCTTGCCTGTTGCCGCGACATTACCGCGAGGAGCGCAAAACCGGGAAGATTGGAGAGCACATATATGGCGAGCACGGCCTCTACGCCCTTGCCGAGCCAGACGGCGGACATAACGCCCAGGAGCCCCAGCAACTCCGATCCCATGCCGAGCAGGGCGGGCACTCGCATCCTGAGGCCTGCCCTGAAGGGCACCTCGAGAAACCACCTGAAGGTCGTGTCCCGGAAAGAGATGAAGAGGCCCAGAGCGGCTATTATTATGAGCGTCGTCATGCCTCCGTCAAAGCCGAAGGCAAAGGCGCAGAGAACGAGAATGGCCACTGTAAGAAGAGTCGAGGAGAGGCCCATGATGATGCCCTTCAAGAATATCTCCCCTGAAAGGCCCGGCTCTGTCTTGAGGCGCCTGATGAGGACCGGCGTTATGCCTGCCTCGGCTATGGCACTGAAGAGCGTCACATAGAAGAAGGCGAAGGAGAACCTGCCGAAGTCAGCGGCCCCGAGATAGCGCGAGAGTACGAGCACGAGTATTATGCTCGATGCCTTGTTGAATGCGCTTGCCGAGAGTATCCAGAAGGTGTTGTTTATGACCTTGCCCACGCCACACCCTTCCTGGCCGCAGTCTTAGCCGCACTCTTCTCCAGAAATAGAAGTATGTCGTCGGCTCGCGCGTCCCAGTCCCATTCCGCCGCGAGCGATACCGCGTCCGCTTTGGTCTTATCGTAAAGGACAGGGTCTTCGAGGAGCTTCAATATCAGCCCGGCGAAGATGTCAACCCTTCCTGCCGGGGCCTTGAGCATGCCTTTGGGGTAATACCTCCTCAATGCCGGCAGGTCAAAGCCCACTGCCGGGAGCCCCCATGCCATGCCTTCGCATGCGGCCATGCCTCCGCTGTCATATATTGCCGGGTGCACGATGACGCGGCTCCTCCGGAAGACATCGTATTTCTCCCCGCCGTCCATGAAGCCCAGGAGGTCAATGGATTTTGCAAGGCCCCTTGAGCCTATCGCCTGCTCGACCTGCCTCCTGTATTCCGCCGAATCAGCGCCTATTATCGCAAGCCGCGCGTTGGGCCGCCTTTTGACCACCTCTTCCCAACTGGAGACAAGCTCAAGCACCCCTTTCTGCGGGTGGAACCTTCCCACAAAGCAGGCGTCGTAGTCCTTCTGCAGCTCCTCTTTGAATTTGCGGGGCGTCTTCGCGTCCACGCCTCCCCTTACCGTATAGACCTCTTCAGGCGCGCGGCCGCCCTTGATAAAGGCCTCCCTGTCGTCCTCGCAGGTGACGAAGACGGCATCTGCCTTTCCCTTAACAAGAGTGTAGACGGGCCATTGGTGGAGGTAATAGAGGAGGTCTTTTATCCGGGGGACGCCGCTGAAGCCCTTGAACGGGCCTGGGGCAAAAAGATAGAAGCCGGCTGTCCAGAACGCCTTGAGCTTCAGGCTCATTACAAAGGCCGGGATGGAATCAGGCCAGAAATCAGAGGCCGAATATACTACGGCAGGGCTTTTGCCGCGCTTGAGCTTGAAGGCGGCAAAGAGGCCCGTGAGGGTCCTCATCAGATAATTTACGGCAAAACCGTATCTTTCATATCTTGCCGCGCTCCATAGCACGATCTCAACGCCTTCGAGCCTGTTTCTACGGCACATCTCAAGGCCCTCTTCCCAGACATAGACAAAGACCTTGTGGCCGCGGCCCGCCCACCTCCTCGCGCATTCAATGAATATGCGGTCGCCGCCGCTGAGCGATTCACCGAGCGCGGCATTCGCGACTATGTGGATCTCCATCTCTACTGGCTCCAGCCCTCTCTTTTAAGCTCGCCTCCGATAAGGCCCCTTATCGCCCCGAAGCCGTAGACCGCGAGCGTAAGCCAGCAGGCTACCGGGTGGAAGAGCCATGCGCTCGTCGGCCTTCTTATGTAGCCCTTTGCGCTCTGAAACAGAAGCGGAAGGACGATGATGCACGAGACGATGAACCGGACTATAGCCATGCTGTCGACGCTCTTCCAGGGGTACTTCCGCAAGCCCAGCGAGCTGTAGTGGCGGTAGTCTCTTACGCGCCTCATCTGCTTTCTCATGAAGGTCCGGACGTCGCCCGAGAAGATATGTATTATGCCGGTCTTGACCTTCGCGAACCTGACATCCGGCTTCGAGCTTATGAGCTCGAAGACTACGTCTATGTCGAAGAGATAATCGCCGATACCGCAGCTTTCGATCGCCTCTTTCCTTATGATGAAGCCGTTTGCGCCCATGGTCGGGAAGCGGCGAGGGTCGAGCTTTAGCTTGAACCACGGCCCCGCGTCCTCTGCGAAATAGGGCATTCCGGTCCATTTGCCTGTAACGGCCGAGTACCTGTCGTAGTTGCCCAGGAACAGGCAGAGCGGGTCGTTCATACCCAGATATGCGCAGTAGCGGGTTATGTAGCCGTCTTCGGGCCTGCAGACGTACTCGAGCGGTTCCGACGCGGCGACCTCCGGGTCGCCGAAAGGCTCGACCATGCGCCTCATCCAGCCCCTGTCCGGCAGGATGTTATCGGAATCTATAAAGGCGACAAGCTCTCCATTGGCATGTTTAAGCCCGGCTGCCTTGCCTGCCTCGCCGGTCTTGAGAGGGTTGGGAACGACAATCATGTCGATTGGCGTACGCGAGCCCGTGAGCTTTATGATGTCAATCGTAGAATCATTGGACCCGCCGTCGCTGATAATAACCTCTAATTTTTCTGCCGGATAGTCCTGTACGCGGATGCTCTCAAGGCACTCTTTCAAGGTCCTTGCGGAATTCAGCGTGGGTATGACGATAGAGATAAAAGGCAGCGTGGATGACATCCGTTACTCCTTGCAGGCGGCTGTCTTTTTCACGCCTGTGCTGAAATCTGAGAGGTGGCCCATGAGCTTGAGGCCGGCCATGAAGAGGAACCTGAGATCGTCGACGCTCCGCACCCTCATTATCTTTCTTGTTATAAAACGCGGGCTGAGGGCGGCCTTGTACAGCCCCCTGGTCAGCTCCTTCACATCCGCGTCCGATATCGGGCTCTTCCAGACAGAGCCCCTCATGTCGTACCTGTCCCAGTCCGCGGTTGTAAGCCAGCCCTTTTTCCTCGCCTCTTCAAAGAGCGGCGTCCCGGGGTATGGCACTACTATGGTCGCCTGGAGCGTGTCGATGTAGCCCTTCCTGAACATCTCCTTTGCGAAGGCTATAGTCTCTTCCGCGTCCTCTCTGGCCTCCCAGGGGTATCCGATCATGGCCGTCACATGGGGCTCGAGCCCCGCTTCTTTTGCCATTCTGAAGCCGTTTATTATCTGCTCTACCTTGAGCCCCTTGTTGAGCTTGTTCAGAGTCGCCTGGTTGACGGACTCGAGGCCGAAGAGCACGAACCTGAACCCTGCCCTTGCCATAAGCTCGTACTCGGCCTTACGCAGCGCGTTTATCCGCATGTTGCAGCCCATGTATATTTTTTTATTATACTTGCGGCGTATCATGCCCTTGCAGAAGGTCTCAAGCCATTCGCAGGCCGGGAACGAGCCGCTGTCATCAAAGACCTCCCGCACCCCGTACTTATCGATAAGCATCCCGACCTCGTCAAGGAGCCTCTCGGGAGCCACGCTCCTGAAATCCCTGCCCGGGTACATGGTCGTCCATGAGCAGAAGCTGCACTTGCCCCACCAGCAGTCCCTTCCGGCCATGGTATAGGTGCCGGGCCTCCTCTTGAAATTTCCGTTGAGGGCGCTGTAGAGCTGCCATCTGGTCAGGTCCCTGTCTATGAACGGGAGAGAATCGAGGTCGTGCTTCAGCCCCTTCCCGGACGAATTTACGGCCTTCTGCCCCTTCTTTTGCCAGATGCCGGGAGGAAGGCTCGACAGGTCGCTTCCGGACGAGAGCGCCTTGCAAAGACTCAGGAGCAGGAAATCATAATCTCCTCCGGCGATGACGCAGTCCGCAAGGGAGTTATTAAGCGACTCCTCGGGCATGGCCGTCACGTGGTCGCCCATCAGCACGACCTTCGGCTCCCATGAGAGGTCTGCCGCGGCAGTCTTGATTGCGTTTATTATGCCCCAATGCCTCTTTACGACCGGTGTCTTGGTCTCAATGGCTATGATGTCAGGCTTCTCTTTTTTGATCCTTGCGAGCCACTCATCGAAGACGAGCCCCTCTGCTATGGCGTCGTCCCACAGCACGTCGAAGCCCTCTTTTTTGAGGAGCGTGGCTGCGCTGGCCGGGACCATCGGATATATGTAGGTGGGATTCTTGAACCACTGGAACTGCCGGTTCTGGCCGAGGAGCGGCACGCCGCTGCCCTTGAGCGGCGGGTAGGAGATCGATATCTTCATCTTCTGCCTTTCGACGCGAGTCCCTGCATGAACCTGAAGCCATAGACAAGGTGCGTAAAGAGAATGCCGGGCGCCGAGAGCGCGCCCACGATAAAGTCCTTTTCCTTCCAACTGATGAGCACTGACTCAGAGGCAAGCAACAGGAGATACAAAGCGACCAGGCCGAGGTACAGCGGCATAAACGAGTCGTTCACTATCGAGATCGGCCCTCCAAGGAAAAGCCAGAGCACGAAGAGGCTCGGCACGAAGTACGAAAGCCTCAAGGACGTATCCGGCAGGACCTTGGCGAAATAGCCCCTGTGGAACGCGTACCTGCCGACCTGCCTCAGGTGTTCGAGGAAAAGAGGCCTTCTGTGGTGGAACACGAATACATCCGGGTCGTAGATTATTTTCTTGCCGAGTTTCCTGGTGATGTCCAGGCAGAGCTTTGTGTCCTCGCCGGGCCAGTAGGCCGTATCGAAGCCGCCGACCTGCTCGAAATAGCTCCTTCTTACGATGAGGTTTACGGTGGGGAAGTCGTCGACCTCGCGGCGCTTCCGGGGCAGATACCTGTAGCCGTTCCTTCCGCTCGCGAGCCATGAAGAGAAGACGCGGCCAGAGGCCTTCTGCCAGACCGAGTCATGGTCAGGGGTCACCGCAGGCCCGCCTACGGCAGCGACGTCCTTATTTTTAAAGTGCCTGACCGCCTTCTTGAGCCAGTCTCGCCTGGGGTAAGCGTCGTCGTCGAGGAAGGCAAGTATCTCGCCCTTCGCGTATTTGAGGGCGAGGTCCCTCTTCTCCGCGGGGCCGACCGGGCCTGTGGGGATTATCCTTGTCCTGGGGAAGGATTCCCTTGATTCCGAATCAGGGAATATGATCACCTCGAAGTCCTTGTAGTCAAGGCCGAGGAGATGCGGCATGGACTCCCTGATGTAAAAGTTTACTTCCTTTACTGGAATTATGATGGATACGAATGGCCTCATCTTCCGGCAACGGCCTCCTTCTCAAACAATCTCAGACAATCATCGCGAACGGTTCAAGCGGGCCGCGTGGCCCGCTTGTATGGGCGGAGCAGTAGTACTGGAACGCCTCGACACCTGAAGCCTCATGAATATGGCAAGCGTATCGAGTCCCATCCTCGCCACGTCTGTTGCCCTTATCCTGCCCCAGCGCACCTCCCTCCTGAAGTTCAGCACGACAGGGGCCTCGGCGACCCTGAAACCTGCCTCGTGCGCGTGGGCAAGGAGCTCTACATCGAAGGCGTACCTGTCGCAAAGCACCTTCGGGAACGCCTTCTCCAGCGAGGCGTGGGTGAATATCTTGAGCCCTGTCTGGGTGTCGCGGAGCGGCAGCCCGAAGAGCGCCTTCAACGCAGTGGCATAGACCCGGCTCATGACCTTCCTTGGCAGCGGATACCGGAGGCTGGAGTCAGGGTGGTGCTTGGAGCCGATCATGACGTCGGCCTTCTCATCCCGCATGGCCCTGAAGAGGCCCTTTATCTGGCGGGGGTGCAGGTCAAGGTCGGCGTCGAGGAATATGATGAAATCCCCTTTGGCTATCTTGAACCCTTCACGGAGCGCGTTGCCCTTGCCCCTGTTCCTGTCCAGGCGGAGCGTCACTATATCGCCGAAATCCTCCGATGCCCTCCTGGCCTCCTCCGAAGTAGCGTCAACGCTGCCGTCGTCCACGAGGATTATCTCGAAGGAGCGGCCCGATCCGCGGAAGACCCTGTGGGTCTCCCTGAGGTTCTCATATATGTGATGCCCCTCGTTGAAAGCGGGCATGATTACCGATATTTTTCCCTTGAAGACCCGCATGGCCCCACCCTGACGACAGTTTAACAGCTTGATGAAAAACTCAGCTTTTGTTCAGGCTGCTCAAAAAGCTCCATATGCGAGGCGTCGAGGAGCGAGGAATGAGGCGTACTCTACTCGTACGCCGCAGTGACGAGCGACGATGACAACAAAGCAGATGGACTTTTTCAGCAGCCTGGTTAAATGCAGCATCAGCGATACCGGTTAGGCGGTGAAAGCCGTGGGAGTCAAGGCAGACCGCTCCCTGCAGGCCGTTGCCCTCTTTTTTTCAGCTTACGACTTAGCAGTTAAGTGGAAAGGTCTTTACGGCATGAGGCCGCTTTTGTCAGCGGCCTGAAAAGCTTCTGTCTAACTGTAATGCAACTTTTCTCTTTGTCAACGGCAGGGAAAAATTTTTTCATAAAAAACTTTCCTGTTAAATACCCGCCTGGCTCTAGCTGACCGGTCCCATTCGCGGCCCTTTTTGAAGGCCAAGCCTGCTAATCGCCTTGCGAGCGAGAACGCACCATTTATTGCCGGGCAGGCCCCAGTCGAAGTTCTGGTGAAAGAGCTTGCCGGGGTGCGCGGGCCTCGTGAAGTCATATAGGGGCGCGCGCCTGAACTTCTCCACGCCCGCTTCGAACTGCTTGAGCGCGTTCCTCTGCGTGGCGTAGCAATTGAACATCTCGAGCTTGAAGGCGCGCTCCTCTTCGGTAAGCGAAACCTCCACCTCGGGCGTAGCGCCCGGAAGAAATCTCGAAGTGGCCATGCCCTTGCCGCCAAGGGAATGATATGAGGTGAACTCGATGAGTATCGGCGGCTTCCCGCCCTCTCTTTGCATCAACTCGATTGCGGCGCGCGCCGAGAACGCGGCCGCATCGTGGTCAGGATGTCCTCCCTCATACGGATGGATGAAGACCGCGGCGGGCTTGAGGCGCTTTATCGCATCGAGCGTCTGCAGGGAAGTGAGCACGAGGCTGTAGCTGGCCTCGAGGTCGGCTATGCCGAATTCCATGAGCTCGACCGGAGCGGAACGCATATGGTTGAGCGCCCGCATGAGCTCCCCCCGCCTCGCGTTTGCGTAAGCCTCTCTTGTCTGAAAACCCCTTGCCGCGGCGGCGCGCATGTTCCTTGCCGCGCCGTCGGTCACATGGAGGAAGGCCGCGTTCGATAGGTATTTGAGGAGCGCGCCGGCCCCTATGGCTTCGTCGTCAGGGTGCGCGGCCATGATCAGGACCCTGGACGAGGCCCCGCCCTTTATGAGCCTGCCTATGACCTCGTCGTCATAGCCCTTGCGGACAAAGTCGTTCTGCAGCATCGGCATCCTCCGTTGAGTAAAGGTACATACCTTTATTCAAGCTTACTGCCGAAATCCCGGCTGTCAATCCTGCCCCGGTATCTCGTAGAGTTCATCGCCGCCGGACGCCATGACGAGCCTGAGCTCCGGCGCCGCTGGAGCGCGGCCCCACTCCGGCGGAAAGAGCTTCTCGCGCGGCGGCCTTGTCACCCAGTCGAGCGCGACATATTCATTTCCTGCCCTGTACTTGTCCCTGTGTATGACGATATACCTGACGCCTGCATTTGAGAGCGCCTCGATCGCGCCCTCCTTTCCGATGTCCCTTATCCTCGCTTCGAAATCCGCGCGCAGGCTCCCGTTCGCGGGCGTATTGACGAGCCGCTTCCCGTGAGTCCTCTGGTGGAACATATACTCATAGGTAGTATAAGGGTCGTCGGCCCTGCCAAAAGGATACTCGGCGATTGCGAACTGGCCGGGCTTTGCGGCCAGCCATTTATAGACCTCGGATTCCGCAGGCCTCGTTATCCTGAACCCCGGCATCTCGGCAAATTCAATTACAAGCAGGAGCGCCACGATCAGGAGGGCCTTGCCCCGGCCGATGCGCTTCGCGAGGAATGTAAAGCCTGTGGCCGCCAGCGCCGTAAAGGCAAACATGGCAACCGCGCCTGCCCTGGAGTAGACGCGTATCAGCGGAAATATCTTGAAGAGGACATACTGCGGAAGGAGTATCCTGTGCTCGGCTGTTACGGTGTGCTGCTCGACATCTATATCGAACCTGCCGATTGGAATAAACGGCGGAGCTGAGATGAGCATCATGAAAAGGGCCGCCGAGACAAATAACAGTACATTGCGCCTCAAGGCCCCGCCCGCGCGTAAGCCCTTGTAGAGCGCCAGTGCCGCAAGCGCAATCACGGTGTAGCCCAGATAGAGCGTATGCTCGGTGTACCTGTGCCCCTTCAGCGGGCCTGTGCCAAGGTCTGGCACGAGCCATCCGAGGAACGGGTTATGGACGGACGGCATAAGATAATCCAGCGGCTTTGCTGAAAAGATGAAGAGGTCGGAGAGCCTCCTTGACTCAACGCCGGTCGCGCCTGGGTCAGGCGCAATACTCGCCTTTATCGCGGGCCATGCGACCGGCATTATAACTACGACGAAGGCCGCCGCCGCAACGGCTCCGGCCTTGACCCAATAAGAAGCCCCCCGCCCCTTTATGGAATCAAGATGGAAGAGGATGAAGACCGGGATGAGAAGACCCGTAAAAAAACCGAAGTACGCGTTGTCCGCGGCGAGCAGGCCCCATGAGAGGCCGAAGAGGGCGGCGTTCATATATCCGCCTTCCCTTAATGACTTCAACAGGAACAGGAAGCAGAGCGGAAGCCAGTAGAGGTTCGCGAAGTGCGCCATCAGATGGACGGTATGGTAGGGAGAGAATGCGAATGCCGCGCCGAAGAGGGCGCTTGCAAGACGGTCTTTTGTAAGATAGCGGAGGAAATAAAAGGTCGTAAGGCCTGCGAGCGGGAAGCTCAGGAGCTTCATCAGATTAAAGGCCGCCATGTCTCCGAACAACTTCACGAATACATAGCTCACGGCGATGAAAATATAAGGAAGGGGAGCGTTCGAGAAATCCCAGCCAAAGGGATAGGCCAGGTAATCGACCTGTTGAAAGGGATGCCCGATCGAGGTGCTGTAATCCAGCCACCAGAGGCCCCAGATGCCGGAGAGCGAATCTCCGGGAAAGCCGAAGAAAGCGCTCTTCAACTCCGCTGCAAGCGGCCAGGTATAGATGACGGTCAGTAAACAGAGCAGGCTGAAATAAGACGGCCCGAATGGTATTTTCCTTGTGAGCGGCCAGGACACTTAGTCTTCTCCCCTGTCCCTGAGAGAGCGGATCAGCTTCAGGAGGACACCCGAAAGGAGCAGGAACCAGGCAAGGGATGCCGCATGTCCGGCGGCAGTGCCCTGCTTTGCCGCCATGAAAATCGTGCACAGGATAATAAGGCCGGTCCCGGCTGCTATGAGCCTGGAAGGAATACGCGCGGTGTTCGCGCTGAATGAAAGGGCCGCTGTTCTTGCTTCGCTCGTTATTCGGGTTAGCCAGGGCGCAATCTTAAGCCACTCTGCTATTACCATGAGATACGGCGGAAGCCGCTTCACCAGGCTCAGCAGCGCCAGGATGAACGCTGTGATTATCACGGAGCCGTTCAGCACGAGCATAACCGGCGCCGGGTAGCTGAACATGAGCGTGTTCACGCATAAGGCATACGCAGAGAGCATCAGGGCGTAATCCCTTTCCCCGGCGTATCTTTTTTGGGTCTTTGCGTAATGGATAAGGTATACAGAGGCGAAGATGACTATGGCTGACGGAAAGGAGGACTTTATCTCCAATTTCAGCCAGGCCGGAAATGCCGAGGTAAGCCACCTTACATACGCCTTGTATGCGCAGTATGAGAGGCTCAATGCCCCCCATGCGATGAGCGCGTGACAGGAAGCCCCCCAAAGCGACTGCTTGAGAAATGATCTTTTTTCAAGTGAAAGCCCGGCTGATCCCATTTACCCTCGTTTATTTCTCCTCAAGAAGAGCACAATGCCGGATATTACAAAAGCAGCGCCCGAGACCGCGAGGCCTGCCTCAATATACTGTTGAGGCTCGTACTCTATTACCATCTGAAAGTCAGCCGTCCCGGGCTCGACCACCCAGCCGTTCGCGTAGCCGTTTACCAGAAAATGCGCTCCGGCATTGGTCCTGTTGTCCATCCATCTGCTCAAAAGGGCCGAGGCAGGCTCATGGTCCCCGGCGTTATCTCTCATGAAGGCCTTCCAGTTCCGGTTATAGGAAACGCCAAGGACGAGCGTAAAGGGCCCCTTCGCCCCGCTCACGTCGGCTATGTACCTGGTGGGATTTATTTTCCTGAAACGGACCTGCGGCAGAGGGCGGTCAAATTCTTCCGCATCTTTTATCACGGCAGCCTCGAACCAGCCGGCGCCTTCCATTGAGATCGTATGTCTGCCGCCTGAAAGGGCTATCCTTTTTTCAAGGCAGCCATTTTTTATACGGATTGCTTTGCCGTCGAGCTTGAGATTTGCAGCGTCGCCGCCCTCCGGGCCCGCTGCCGCCCTGATAAGATATTTCCCCGCCTCAACGGAAAAGGTCCTCTCGAACCGTTCTCCGCCTTCTTCTCCATCTACCCTGCCATAGAAGAGATGCGCGCTCTGCCAGCCCATCCCCTCAGTTCCCGGCTCATCCGCTCCGTTCGCCAGCACAATCTTTCCTTTGCCGCTTGACAGGAGCTTCTCAAGGGACTGCCTGTCCTGAAGATGGGAGAAGACAATGAACGGATATTGCCCGGCGAGCCCCAGGTTAAGGACGCTCTTCATCGCATCCTCTTTGCCGTAGACCACCACAGGGGAGCCATTTGCCTCGGAAAAGCCGCAGGACGCCCCGGCCCCGGAAGAGATGAAGAGGAACAGGCAGATCAGTATGGCCGGGATGAAGCCACGGATCATGTGCAGATGAGACGCGCGGCCTGGAGGAGGCTCCGCGCCTGCCTGTCGGCCATCGGATGGCCTTCGCCGATCTTGATCGTCCGGAGGCCCGCCGCCTTGCCCGCGAGCATGTCCTTATCTTCGTCGCCTATGAAGTAGCTGCCTTCGGCGTCTATCTTTATTCCCCTTGACGCGAAGTCCCTGAACGCCTTCGTGAACATGCCTGGCGCGGGCTTTCTGCAGCCGCAGCCTTCGTCTATGTCATGGGGGCAGAAATAGAGCGCGTCTATCGAGCCGCCTGAGCGGACTATCTCGCTTATCATCCTCGTGTGTATCTCGGTGAGCTTATCGAGCGTGGCGACGCCCTTTGCTATGCACCTCTGGTTTGTAACGACCACGGTTATAAAGCCCGAGTCCTTCAGGAGCTGCACGCCCTTGCGCGCGCCTGGCAGGAACTTGAACTCGCTCCAGTCCTTTACGTAATCCTTCCTGAGCTTCTTGTTTATTACCCCGTCCCTGTCCAGAAATACGGCATTCACCTTCTTCACCTTACACCTCCGATGCATTCATTCTCGAGTAGCCTTCTCTTGAGCCTCTTGCCGGTCATTGCCGATACATGCTCTCTTGCGTCAGGCCCGAATTTCTTCCGTATGAATTCAAGGTAACCGGCATTTTCGAAATACTCGTGGAAGGCCCGGTCCCTGAACGCCAACACCTCTGCCGCCGATACGTGCCTGGTCGGAAGCGGCTGCATCTCGTAAGAGTGCTGGGAGAAGCCATGCCATACCTTCGGCAGTTCCCAGCCCCCCTCGACGGCCATGTCGTAGAGTTTCGAGCCTGGATAGGCCATTGCGCAGTAGAAGTTCGCGAACTCGCAGTTGAGCTCAAGGGCAAGGTCCAGCGTCTCCCTCATGGTCTGGAGAGTATCGTCCGGCAGCCCGAATATATAATTGCCTATTACCCTTATGCCCTCGTCCTGTATCGAGCGGACGACGGCCTTTATGTCCCTCGCCCTCATCCTCTTTTGCGCGCCGTCCCTTACATCGGGGTTGGCCGACTCTATGCCTAACGCGAGCCAGTTGACCCCTGCCCGCTTCATCCTGGCGAGCTTCTCCTTTTTAACCGTATCCACCCTGGCGTATGCCCAGATGTTGAGCCCGTAATCCCTCTCCATCAGGCCCTCCACTATTGCCATGTAGTGGCGCTCGTCGAGAACGAACAGCTCGTCAATTATCTTGAGGTTTTTTACTCCAAATTTTTCACGCAGCAGCGCTATCTCGTCCACAACGAGCCTTGGGCTCCTGTACCTTATGCCGGGCTTTCCGAATGGCGCGTTGATGCAGCAGAAGACGCAGGACCACGGGCAGCCCAGGGACGTGTAGATGGACGCGTAAGGCGACCTGTTGTCGATGTCGTCAAAGCAGTGCCAGTTATGCGCCCTGTATCTCTCCATTGGCAACTCATTCCACGCGGCTATTGGGAGGGCCTGGTCGAGGTCTGTGATGAGTTGTGCTGCCCCGTTCTGCCGTATCTCAGCGCCGTCGCGCCACCAGAGGCCTGGTATATCGGAGTATCGCGGGGCGCTCTCCTTAAGAGCAGAGATGAGCCCTCGCAGCGTATGCGCGCCCTCGCCCTGGATGACGAAATCGACCGCCTCTTCCCTCATCGTCCTCTGTGGGAGGGCCGTTGGGTGAAGGCCGCCCATGGCGGTCCTTATGCCTTCATCCTTCAAGGCCCTGCATATCTTGCCCGATATGGTCATGTTCTGGGTCGATGCGGAAGGCTGCTGTCCGTAGACCATGACAGCGGCGAGAAGAGGGTCCATATCCTTGATCATCTTTGCGGTCTCTGCTGGAGTGATGTTCAACGCGTTGGAATCGACCACTGCCGCGCTCAAGCCAAGCCCCTTGAGATTTGAAGCCATCGACGCGGCCAGAAAGGGCGGCTCTATCGCGGAGAAGTCAGCGCCGAGGTCCTGATAGACCTCCTTCCTGTCGCCGGGATTTATGAGGACTATGTCTATTCCCATCTCATGCCCCCTGAAGTGCCTGAGAGACCTTCGCTGCAATCGACGAGGCGTCAAGTCCTTTTAGCCGATGGAGATAATCCCTGTCGCCGATATCAAAGACATAGCCGCCTTCAAAGCCCATGCTCATGGTCCTGATGGCGGTCCGGGACAGTGCAGCCGAGACCAGCGTATCGAGCCCGCCCCTGCCAATGAAGCCTTCCTCTATGGTCACGATAGTTCTATAGCCTTTTACCGCGTCAATAAACCTGTCCGTATCAAATGGCGAGAGCATGAAAAGATCTATCAGCCCCGGCCGGATATTGTCCTTCTCCAGTATTGACGCCGCCTCAATTGCCCTGTGCGTCATAAAACCGGTCGAGACCAGGCAGATATCATCGCCCCTTTTAAGCTCCGTGAAGCACTCCGCCATCTTTACAGGGCCGTCGTATATCCGGTTGACCGGCTTGCCTTCGAAGCGGAGATATTTTACTCCGTCATTAGTTGCCGTGTAATCCGCGAGCTGGCCTGCCAGCTCCCAGTCAGAGGGCGAGAGCACGGCGATATTGGGCAGCATCCGCATTATTCCCAAGTCCTCAAGGCAGTGATGCGTCGGGCCTGAAACGTCATAGCCCAGGCCCGCTCCGACGCCCACGAGGTTGACGTTCATCTTCCTGAGCTGCCCCTGCAGAGCAAGGTTGACCCTTATCTGCTCATAGGCCCTCATGGTAAGAAAAGGCGCTATGGCATAGGCGTATACCTTGAAGCCTTCGATTGCAAGGCCCGTTGCGACATTGATAAGGTTCTGCTCGGCAATGCCGACGTTTATGAACCGATCGGCGAAATCACGCTTTATAGCGTCGAGCCTGGGGGAGCCGAAGTCCGCGCTCAGGATGAATATCTCCTCATCCGTGCTCATAAGCCCGTAGAGCCGTTCGAGGAATACGTCCCTCATAACCCCTTTTTTCGCGTTCATGCTTCCATCCCGGCTATTATCTCGCTGACTTCGTTCGGGCTCAAATTCCTGATATGGCTCAACGGGTCGCTCTCGAGCCTGGCGGCCCCTTTGCCCTTTATGGTCCTTGCTATGACTGCCGAAGGACGCTGCGATTCAGAAAGGCTTGCGGCGGAAAGGGACTCAAATACCTCTTTGACATCATGGCCGTCGATAGAGGCCGCCTCCCATCCGAACGCACTGAGCTTAGCCGCCAATGGCTCGATGTCAAGTACATTTGAGGAGAAATCCAGCATGCACGCCCTGTTCGCGTCGATTATAAGGGTGAGGTTGTCGAGCCTGTGATGGGCGGCGAACATCATCGCCTCCCAGACAGAGCCCTCATTGAGCTCCCCGTCGCCCACGAGCACATAGACCCTGTTCGCCATCCCCTTTCTTTTGAGGGCCAGGGCCATGCCTGCCCCCACCCCGAGGCCGTGGCCGAGCGAGCCGTTGACCGTCTCAAAGCCCGGCACGACAGGGTCCGGTATGCCGCCGAGGAAGGAGCCCTTCTTGCAGACACGCCCAAGCTCTTCCATGTCGAAAAAACCGAGGTCAGCCAGTATCGGATAGAGCGAGACGGCCCCGTGCCCCTTGCTTACGATGAGCCTGTCCCTCCCGGTCCATGCCGGGTCCTGCGGCCTGAACTTGAGGAGCCCTCCGTAGTAAAGGGCCGTAAATATCTCGACGCATGAAAGGGACGAGGCAATCCTTGTCTCCTGGGCATGCGCATGGACCTTGAGCGTCTCGATTCTCACCCAGACCGCCTTTGACTTCAGAAACCCGAAGCCCTCTCCCCCTTTGAATCCATGTACCATTCCAAAGTCCTCCTTATGCCTTCGTCAAGACCGACTATGGGAGACCAGCCGAGGGATGAGAACCTTGAACAGTCAAGGAGCTTCCTTTTAGTACCGTCCGGCTTTGAGCTGTCCCACCTTATCTCCCCGTCATAGCCTGCCGCCTCAGATATCCTCTGGCTAAGCTCCTTGATCGATATGTCCGAGCCTGTGCCGATGTTGTAATGTGTATTTTCAAGCCTCTCCGCATTCTCCACCGCGAATATGGACGCGTCTGCAACGTCCTCGCAGTAGACAAGCTCCCTTCTGGGCTCTCCGGTACCCCAGAGAGTGAGCGACTTATCCCCCCTTTCCCTGGCGTGAGTTATCTTTCCTATGAGGGACGCGAGCACATGGGAGTTCTCCGGGTCGAATGAATCCCAGGGCCCGTACATGGAATTTGGCACCAGGGCTATGTACCTTGTCTTCCCGTACTGGCTGTTGTATGCCTTGCACGCCTTTATGCCGGACATCTTTGCCAACGCATACGGCGCGCTCGTCTCCTCTATGGGGCCTGTGAGCAGGTCGTCTTCCCTGATCGGCCTCTCTATCCTCCCCGGGTATACGCATGATGAGCCGTAGAAGACGAGGGTCTCGGCCCCGTATTTGCGCGCCGCCTCGAAGACATTGTCCTGCATGGAGAGGTTTTCGTGCATGAACTCGGCTGGCCTCCTGATATTCGCGCCTATGCCTCCGGTGAGGCCGGCTGCCATGAATACGGTCTGAGGCCTCTCAAGCGCGAAGAACATCTCGACAGCGGCCTGGGATGTGAGGTCGAGCTCTGCCCTGGTCCTGGTCACGACATTGGCGCAGCCCCTGACCTTAAGCCTTCTCAAGAGCGCGCTGCCGAGAAGTCCGTTGTGCCCGGCCACATATGTCTTCGGGCACTCAAACATTGCCGAACCTGCTGTTCGTTATCATATGATAGCCCTTCACAAGCTCCCTTATGCCGCCGGTCAATCCGTGCATCGGCCTGAACCCGGCCCTCTCTATCTTTTCATTCGAAACGATGTAGTCCCTCTTGTCAGGGTCCTCCCCGATGGGAGCCTCGACGTAGACGAACGACGGGACTTCTTTCTTTATAGCCGCGCAAAGCTCGAGTTTCGAGAGGTTCGCGTCAGAGAGGCCCACGTTATAGGCGTTGTCTTTCATGGAGTCGAAATTATCTATCGCGTGCACGAAGGCCCTGGCCACGTCCCTTATATGGATGTAGTTCCTCTTGAAATGTCCTTCGAAGACGACCACGAACCTGTCCTTGACCGCCCGGTAGGTAAAGTCGTTCACAAGGAGATCGAGCCTCATCCTCGGAGATGCGCCGAAGACTGTCGCGAGCCTGAGGCTAATAGAATTGCCGCGATCGAGGATTATCCTCTCAGCCTCCATCTTCGTCCTGCCGTAGGTGGATACCGGATTTATCGGCGTCTCCTCCGTGCACAAGACCCCCTTCTGTCCTATGCCGTAGCCGCTGTTGGTAGTGGGCATTATTATCCGCTGTTCCTTCGCAGCTACCCGCGCGAGGAGCGCTATCGCGTCCCTGTTCGTCGAGATAGTCCCCAGTTCGTCCCTGCTGCACAGAGGCGCGCCGACGAGCGCCGCGAGAGACAGTATATAGTCTGCCCCGGCCAAGGCCGTCTTAAGGGTCCGCTCGTCCCTCGCGTCCCCTCTTATCACCTCGAAACGGCTTGAGGCGCAGCAGTCGAGGAGCGGGCTCTGCCTGTACATGAAATTGTCGAGCACTGTCACTGAATGGCCGAGCCTCAATAGCTCAGGCACGAGCACGGAGCCCAGGTACCCCGCGCCGCCGGTTACTGTAATTTTGTATCCGTCCATCTCACGCCTCCGCTCATTATTTTACTCTCGCCCCGAAATTCAACGGCACCCCCGGCCTCGAACCCTATCGTGTCCTTCACTATGAAGTTCGGCCTCTTCTTCGATTCGTTGTATATTCCGTTGATGTAAAGCCCGAGCACCCCAATGGTGATGAGCTGTATGCCGCCCAATACCAGCATCGTCGCCATGATCGCGGACCAGCCGGGGAGCGACCAGCCCAGGAACTTCATTATGAATATGAGCACAAGGTAGCCGAACGCGCCTGATGAGATGAGAAAGCCCACAAGGAGGCTTACCTTCAACGGAACGTCCGAAAACGAGATCAGGGCGGAGTCCAGGAAGTTTCTTATTACCCTGGAGCTGTAGACCTTGAACTTGGTCTTGCCGGAGTAGCGCGCCTCCCTGTCGTAATGGACATAGACCTGTTTGAAACCCACCCATACCACGAGCCCGCGCATGAAGGGCCTCTTTTCATCGAGCCTTGCAAGCTCGTCAACGACCCTCCTGCCGAGGAGCTTGAAATCCCCGGCGTTTACGGGCAGATCTATATTCGACGCGTACTTCAAGACCCTGTAGCCCACCTTCGTTATCCACATCTTTACCGGGTTCTCGCCCTTTCTCGTAAGCCGCACCGTGTGGACGACGTCAGCGCCCCTGCCCTCGTCCCACCTCATCACAAGCTCGGGGATGAGCTCCGGCGGGTCCTGCAGGTCGGCGTCCATATAGATGACGGCGTCGCCCGTGGCAAACCTGAGCCCTGCCATTACGCACTCTGATACGCCCCAGTTCCGGGACATGTTTACTATCTTTATATCCGTTCTTCCCTGGGCCGCCTCCTCCAGGCGCTCAAGGGACGAATCAGTGGAGGCGTCGTTCACGAAGATGAGCTCGTACGGCTGGGCCATCTTCCTGAACACGGCCCTGAGCCTCCTTACAAGCTCCGGTATAACCTCATCCTCGTTATAGAAAGAGAGAACGACAGAGATAAGCATGGCTCCTCCGGGTTTATATGCTGCTGCCTGCAGCAGGGCCTTTAGAGACGGCTATTTCCTGAAAGCGCGCGCCCCCGCTCCAATCCCACAGCCCTACGCTGCCGCCCATGCCGACGCCGGCCCATTCAGCGACGAACTGGCCGTTGACGAAGAACTGATAATGCTCGCCGCTGGCAAAGACCTCCAGCTCGTGCCACTGCGCTCCCCTGGCCTGTTTGAGAGGAACGTTGAAGATGTCCCTGTGCTCCCTGTTGTCCTGCCCCCAGTACTCGCCCAGGGTAGCCATATTCTTTTGGGGGTCTATGTAGAAGGCGTAGTAAGCGGTCGCGCTCCGTGCAGCAAGCATGAAGCCTGCCGGTCCGTCCGCGCGTACGAGGGCGCTCAGGCTGAAGTCCTGCCAGTCCGGCGCGTCCAGGAGCTTCTTTCTCAATGTAAAGCCTGCTTCCTTTCTCCACTTGCCTGAGTTTGAGTTGATATTTATCGTAGAGCGATCCGGCCTGCAGATTATGCAGCTGTCCTTGTCAAATGAGTGTCCGTTCATCGCGAGGACGGATATGACCCCATGCCGCTCGACGGCCTTATATCCCGAATCCAGAAGCTCGCCCTTTATCCGGGTAAAAAGGCCTTCTGTGTAGTACTGGCTGAAGCGCCTTTCGTCGAAGACTATTACCGGGAACTTTCTTATCTCCTTCATATACTCTGCGATCAATGTCTTGCCGGTGAGGTGCTGGGTGGACGGGAACTTCAATGGCGACGGGCATCCGTTCCTGATATGAATAACCGAATCTACGTTCGATATTATCGGCACGCCGCGGCTGCAGGCCCGCGCGAGAAAGAGGTTCGGCGCGTAATAGCTGAACTCCGTCCCCACGGTCTGGCCCAATCCGAACGAACTCTCTGCGGCGGCATTGGCGTAAAAGCGAAGGCCCGGCTGTTCTACCGGGTCGCACTCGCGGCCTTCTCTTATGTTCTCGGCGCAGCCCCTGTACCAGGCCGCCCTCTCTTCTTCATATTTTGTAAGGTACGCGCCAATGCCGGTCTCGAGCGGCTTCACGATGTCCATCGTGAAGAGCGGGGCAGCGGCTATTATGGAAACAGCGTAGAGCCTCACCCTGCTCCCTGTCATGACCGAGTACCTGTAGGCCGTGAAGATGATGACCGCCGTTGCCGGGGCCAGCAGCCACGCAAGCGGGTTCAGATACGCGCGGTTGGAATTTCCCAGCTCATAGGCTATCCAGGGCGGGCTCATGAGCGCAGTCGCGAAGATGAAGAGGTGCATCGATGTGAAGCCCCTTCCCACCGAGAGCTGCCTGTATGCGACAAAGGCTGCCGCCATGTAGAATGCCAGCACGAGTATCTCCGCTGAATAGAACTTCTGCGGCGCCGTGCCGAAGCCTTCCATGAAGAGCCTGTGGTTGCTGAAGAGCACGTTGTATGTATCAGCCGAAAAGAAGCTGAGCTCAGGCGGCCTTATCATTGCCGCTGCGATAACCGGCAGGAGCGCGCCTGCCAGGAGCGCCAGCGATTGACGTAAGGCAGCTTTCTCGTGCCTCAGGAAATACCTGTACGCGGATATAAGCCAGAAGGAGAGCGCCATGAAAAGGCCGTATACCGGCTCCCAGAGGCATACAAACCCGAAGAGAAAGGGCGCGATAAGGCAGCTTATCGCCCCCTTTGGTTTGAGAGACGCCCAGAGGAGATACAGCCCGGCGATGATCTGGAAGTGGCTCCTGAGCGCGCCCATGTTGGGGGCCAGGAGCGCCGCGTCCATATCGTAGAAGTTCGTTACGAGGAGCGCCCCGGCGAGCAGGGCCGCGCCCTTTGAATTGGTCAGCCTCCTGACAAGGAGAAAGGCGAGTATTGCGGACAGCGCTGTAAGCGAGAATACAAAGAAGGCGAGGCTAATGGGCGTGAGCGCAAAGGCCTTCAGCCATAACGCGAGCGCCCCGGCGTTCAAAAGGCCGTACTGCACCGAGTAATGGTGGAGATAGGGCCACCTCCCCTCCAATATGCCGGAAGCCGACGCGAGGAACGGGCTCCAGTGGGGCATATCGAGGGTATAGGGCGGGAGCTTCACGACCGCGAAGAAGAGGACAAACGCGAAAAGCGCCGTAGCCGGGCTGAGCCTCGCCCTGTAAAATGCGCCGAGCGCCCTTGCCCCTTCAAGGAGAAAGGCCGCATAAAGGGCGAAAACGAGCGCGAACTGGCCGACCATGAGCTTTATATCGTGCTTCTCATAGACTGACTGGTGGGCGTCCGCCCTGAAGAGCTCAAGCGGTATCTCGCCGCTGTAGACGGATTTGAAAGGCGCGACATCGAGGAAACCAAGGGCGTCTCTCATTGTTATGGTCAGGACGGACGCAAGCACAGCATAGATAAGGAGCGCCGCAGAGGTCTTCGTCCCTGGACGCCTCTCACGGACATACAGAAACCTCAAAAAGACGATAATCGCAATCCCGGCCAGCAGAAATAGCTCTATTCCCGGACGGAAGAGGAGCTTGAAGAGCGCCGCCGCCCCTGCTCCGAGTATGATGAGGGCAGGCAGCGCGCCTGTCCTGCTCATTATGATGGTCCTGGCGTTCAAATGAGTTTCACCGTTGAGGTATCGTTTACCTTAAAGCGCCTTGAGGGTCTTATGCAGATGGTCTATCTTGTCCCTTATGTCCTGCGGGTGGTTGCCAACGAAAAAGCCATTGTAATGCGCCGTATCCGCGTTCTTCGAACCTGCGACCGTGTAGTCGTAATATTTGACCACGTCGTGCCGCAGGATATTCCCGCCGGTTATTATCCTGTACTCGATGCCCGCGGCCTTGAGCTTCTCCAGCACGGCCTTTCTTTCGAGCCCCGAGGCGGGGTTCACTATCATGGTAAAGCAGAACCATGAGCTCTCCCCGCTCTCCTTCTGGATGATAAACCGCTTGTCATCCTTGAAAAGCCCGGTGAAGTGCCGTGCGTTTTTTCTCCTCTCGGCCACGAACTCGTCGAGCTTCTTTAATTGCATCTTACCTATCGCCCCGTGTATCTCTCCGGGCCTTACGTTATAGCCCGGGAGGATAAACCTGTACGCCTCGAAGAAGTCGTCGTCTTTTCTTGAAAATATGGGGCTGTCCTTGTCCTGGTCCCTTGTCCAGCCGTGGTTCCTCACGGCCTTCAAGATGTTGTATATCTCCTTGTCATCGGTGAGGACCAGCCCGCCCTCCATAGTGGAGATATGGTGGGAGAAAAAGGTCGAGAAGGTATTTACCAGCCCGAATGTGCCGGTGTACCTGCCGTTGAACTTCGCGCCCATCGATTCGCAGTTGTCCTCGAACAGGATCAGGTCCCTCTCCCTGCAGATCTTTTCTATCTCGTCGAACCTGCATGGGTTGCCGAGTATGCTCACGGCGACTATCATGCGGGTCTTTTTGGTGACGGCCTTCCTGAGGGCTTCGATGTCGTAGTTGAGCGTCTCTATGTCTATGTCCACGAACCTGAGCTTGAGCCCGTACTGGTGTAGCGGGTGGAAGGTCGTTGACCACGATATGCACGGGACTATCACCTCGTCGCCGCGCTTAAGCGGCCTGTCGCTCCTGTAGAAGAGGGAAGCGACCGCTATGAGGTTCGCCGAAGAGCCCGAGTTGGCCATGACGGCGTACTTCATCCCGAAGTGGCTTGCGAACTCCTCCTCGAACTCCCTGACGTTCCGTCCCATCGTGAAGGAATCGCTTTTGAGGACCTCTATGACTGCCTCTTTCTCCTCTTCGCACCATGTGCTGCTCGCAAGGCCGAATACGCTCACGTTGCCCCTCCTGTTACCTGTAATTTGGCTTGTAGACGATTATCTCAGAGCCGTTGAACTCGAACCGGAACGGGATATGGAGATAGCCCTTGAGCGCATCCTTCAGCCTCTGCCTCTCCTCGGGCTCGACATAAAACAGGATAAAGCCGCCGCCCCCGGCGCCCAGGAGCTTGCCGCCTACTGCGCCGTTCTTTATCGCCGTGCCGTAAACGTCGTCTATCTCCCCGCTGCTTATCTTTCTCGAAAGGCGCCTCTTGAGCTTCCACGTGGAATCAAGGAGCCTGCCGAAGCTCGTAAAGTCCCCGTTTTCTGACGTGAGTATCTTCTCCGCCTCGTCGACCAGCTTTTGCATCTCCCGCAACTCGGCCTTGTTCCTGGCGGTGTTCTGTATCTGCTCCTCGGCTATCTCGGAAGCGTTCCGGGATATGCCGGTAAAAAAGAGCATGAACTTGCTCTCGAAGAGCTTCAAGCGCTCGCCTTCCATTATTATGGGCTTCACGACTATGCTGTTGTTCTGCATGAACTCTATGGTATTGAGCCCTCCGCAGGCGGCCCATACCTGGTCCTGCGAGCCTACGTTCTCCTTGATGAGGTCCTGCTCGATGTGGATCGCCTCTTTATAAAGGCTCTCCTTCGAGATTATCCTGCCCTCTATGGCGTAAAGGGCCTTGAGGAGCCCCACGGTAAACGCCGAGCTCGACCCCATGCCAGAGCGCGCGGGTATGTCCCCGTCGTGGTGTATCTCAAGCCCGTAGCCGATGTTCATGTATTTGAGCGTCTCTTTGACGGACGGGTGCTGTATCTCGTCCATCTCGGTTACCGTCTCGACCTTCGAGTACGCTATCCTGTGCCTGTGCTTGAAGAAGGGAGGCAGCTCCCGGCAGCTTATGTAGCAGTACTTGTCGATGGCCGCGCCAAGCACCTTGCCCCCGTTCTCCCTGTACCAGGACGGGTAGTCGGTGCCGCCCCCGAAAAAAGATATCCTGTGCGGCGTACGCGAGATGATCATGGCTCCCCTCTCCGACGCGATTTGCTTTTCCTTGCTCCCCACCCTCTATATCCCCCTCAGGTATTGCTGCGCTTCCCTGTAAGTCTCTGGAATTCCGATGTCAATGAACCTGCCGTGCACGATGTACCCGTACCCGCCGTACCTGACATAGTCCGGGAGAAGCCCTGTCTCGAGCGATAGGTTACGCTCCGCCTCGTCCTCGAACAACGCCCGGTCAAATACATAAACTCCGGCGTTGATAAGCCCAGGCCCCGCGGCTGAATCCTTCTCGCCGAACGATATGACCCTGCTCTCGTTGTTCACGCCGACCTTGCCGTACCTCCTGCAGTCGTCCGCATCCTTGAGGACGATCGTGAACGGCGCGCCGCTCTCTCTGTGAAAGCCGATGAGGTCGTCTATATCAATGTCGACATACGAATCACCGTTGAGCACAAGGAGCTCATTCGTCCGGGTGAGCCTGCTTGCCTTTATAATCGCGCCGCCGGTCCCCAGCGGCTCATCCTCTTTTGAAAATACAAGCTCGAACGAAAAGCGGCCGCAGTTGGCGTACTGCTCGATTATCTGCTCTGACCTGTAGCCAACTGCCAGAATGACCTTTTTTACCTCGTCCGCCCTCTCGATCTGAGTTAAAAGAAGGTCGAGAAAGGGCCTGCCGTTGACCTGCGCCAGCGGCTTGGGAAGGTCCGGCACAGCGCGCTTAAGCCTTGTGCCAAGCCCGCCGGCCAGTATTATCGCGTCTGTCATGGAGCCCTCCTTTCCCTGCCATGAACTCATCTGCGACAAGGCTCGCGAACTCCATGGAGCAGGTGAATGCCGGGGATATCGCGTTCAGGATATGCATGCTCTCGTCGGTCTTTTTTATGACAAAGTCCATGACCAGCTCTTTTTTCTCCCAGTCGACAAGCTGCGGCCTGATGCCAGCCTTTGCGCACGGCTCGAGGTCGCCGGGCTCGAGCCCCTTCACTATCGCTTTTGCGTCCCTGTAGAAGAATCCGGGGAGGTATTTGAAGGTCTCCGAAAACGCAACCGTCCTGAACGGCCTGTTATTGGCGAAGAGCACCGCTTCCCTTCCGAGGATGGATACTGCCTCGCCGCTTATCCCCGATACTATCCCGTAGTTTTCGCGCCCGAGCGCGGGCATTGCGGTCGGCCCCACATAGACCTCTCCTGAGGCGCTTCGCGTAAAGTGCACCCCAAGGAACGGGTTTCTGAGATCAGGCACAGGATAGATATTGCCCCTTACGAGTGACGCTTTTTTTTTGCACAGCTTCCTGTATATGCCTTTGAATGGTATGAGCTTCAGATCCCGCGCGACTCCGAAGGCTGACGCTACCTTGTCGCTGTACGCGCCCGCGGCGTTTATGAAGTACTCGAAACCAATATCTCCCCTGTCCGTCTTTGCCCTGCCCCGGCTCTTGAGACCGAGGAATCGGGTCCTTGTAAGGACCATCACTCCCTTCGATGAAAGCTCGGCGAGAAGCGTTGATAAGACGGCATGGGGGTCTATCATCGCCGTATCATGGCAGAAGAGCGCCATCCTGCATGTCCTGGCAAAGGGCTCTATTCTTTTCAGCCTGCTCTCGTCTATTATCTCTACCGCGGCCCCGTTGGCGGCCGCGCGCATGAAGAGCTCCTGTATGGTCCCGGTCTCTTTCTCATCCCTTGCCACTATCACCTTGCCGGCCTCGAGCACGGGCAGGCCCTTGCGCCTGCAGTACTCCTTCATGAGCCTGTTGCCCTTTGCGGAGCATTCGGCCCTCAAGCTCCCGGGGCTGTAGTAGACGCCCGAATGTAGAACGCCGCTCATCCGGCCTGAGGCGTGGGCGCCGAGAGCGCCCTCCTTCTCTATTACGGTGATATCCTTTATGCCCCGCTCGGACAGCTCTCGCGCGAGAGTGAGCCCCACGATTCCTGCCCCGCAAATGAGCACGCCTGCCTTGTCCATCACGCCTCCAGGAGCCTTGAGAAATCCACCCTGGGCAGCCCCTTTATATAGGCCAGGATGTT
>Ga0209341_10000489_pt1 | contig 41004 bp, 40 predicted proteins | sample RifCSP13_2_FD_184020 | JGI IMG/M metagenome (GOLD analysis project Ga0209341, IMG submission 184020) | Soil microbial communities from Rifle, Colorado - Rifle CSP2_sed 13_2 (SPAdes) (version 2) | ecosystem: Environmental > Terrestrial > Deep subsurface > Rock core/Sediment | place: Rifle...
ATTTTTCCGACAATTTAGTGACCGTCTTCACAATATTTTCCAAGTCTTCATTAGGGTAATTTCTTTATTAGTTAATATATAATTCACTTATGGCAGAAGATTCTGTTTCCCAAGAGACTCCCAACTCAACTTTCACTGTGGCTAAACAGGAGGCATTGAGAATAATGTCGCAGGAACTTGACCCTTTCCACGATGTGGGTCATGTAATCGAGGTTGCTGATACAGCTAAAGTAATATATGACTCTTTAGGATTTGAACAAAGACAAAGTACTGATCTCGAAGTAATCGAATTAGCTGCTTTGTACCACGATACGTCTCGAAGGCAAATAAAAGCTAATTTATTGTTAGTTCCCTTCGTAGATGAAAAAATAAGTGGCGACATTGCTTATGAGGAATTAATCAAGGTTGGATATCCTGACGAATTTGCCGAGAGAGTAAGAGGAACAATAAGAGGGCATGCTAGAATCTCAGGTTTAGGAAGAGCAGATGATACTAATTCAATGATTGTTTCAGACGCCGATAAAATACAGGTATTTAATCCGGATAGGTTTGAGAGGGGTTTGAGAAGATTTGAGGAAGGTAAGTTTCCAAGAGGACTTCTCAATCTTCATATAATTGCGCTGTCACCTTTACGACAAAAGATCGTAAATTCCTTACATTTTGATAAATCCAGAGAGCTTCAGGCTGATTATTACCAAAAGCTTAGAGGTTACTTTTATACCAATCGCACGCGATTGGGGAATTTACTATATAAACCAGTTCTCAACCATTTGTACAATACTTTAGGAAAAGATCTTTAATTACAATTTTCTTTAAAAGAATATTATTTGGCAATATTTCAAAACCTTGACATCATTTCTTGTTTCCGCCAAAGAATATTTCCCTTTTTTAAAAGTTTAATCATGCTTGCATTTCGATTATACTACCTGTAAAGGACACGGATGACAAAAACATCTCACGATAGCGAAACTCCTGCCCACGGTCAACAGGTTATTACCGCATGCGCTTTTATCCACCAAAATTTTGGTGGAATCAAAAAAATATTTTTGCCAAGACGTGCCGCAACTAAAAAATTCCTTCCAGGAGTCTATGAACTTCCAGGAGGACACATATATTTCGGGGAGGATATTATCGTAGGGCTTAAAAGAGAAATTCTAGAAGAATTCCAAGTGAAAGTGAAAATAGGAGATCCTTTTTATGTATTTACTTATAAAAATGATGTAAAAGGTAGTCACTCTGTTGAAATCATATTTTTTGCAACTTTCGAGGATCCGATAGAAAATATCAAACTAAATCCCGAGGATCACTCAGAATGTGGCTGGTTTTCAGGAAATGAATTAGGTAGCGTAGTCAGTAGTATAAAAAACGAGTACGATCCTGAAATTGTTGCGATTAAGAAAGGATTCTCCCTTCTTAAAGGAATTCATCCCGATTTTGCAGATAGATAGTTACCTGCCTTGGTGTATTTTCTTTGCAAATTCCCAACCGACCGCGGCCCGTTTGAAATTAGTTCATTACCATAAAATAATATATCTTCTTTAGTTTCTTCTCTTCATGCTAAACTGGAATTGGATTACTGTTCAATTCCATCCTGAGCGAAGTCGAAGGATCTTACAAAATTATGCAGACCGTGTTTAATCAAAGCATTTGGGGAGATGAAGGTTTCTCGGCAATCCTGTCTATGAAATCGGTTCCTGAAATACTGGAAATAATCGCACGCGATACTTCCCCACCACTCTGGAATATTTTCGAACATTATGCTTTTCAATTTTTTGGCACTGGAGAAGTAGTAATAAGAAGTCTTTCTGCAACGTTTTTTTTACTAACAATTCTTTTTACCTATAAAATCGGCGCTTTACTTTTCAGTAAAAAAACCGGGCTTATTGCCGCACTACTAACATTTTTAAATCCGTTTTTCTTTACATACGCATTCGAAGGGCGTATGTACTCGATCATGGCTTTGGGGGTTGCTGCTTCTATGTACTTTTACCTCAGATTTTTCCTTGAGGAAGAGGTTTCATTAACAACCAAGTTAGGATATGTGTTTTTTAGTCTCTGGGCACTGTATTCGCACCACTTCTCCTTTTTTGCTTTTGCCATCCAAGGGGTATGGTTTTTATATGAACTCGCCTTCGGCAGAAGAAAAAGGGCAAAGAAAATATTTAAGCTATTTTTATTAGTAGGAGTCGGATATATTCCTTGGCTAATACCTTTATACAATCAAACAAAAATGGTTGGAGGAGGGTTTTGGTTGGGTACTCCGACACCAACAGATCTCAGGAAATTGATTTACGATTATCTGGCTGAAGGAATTAAGCAGTTAAATTTCATTTTGCCGATAATTAATTTAAAAATTTACGAATTGGCGCTTTACGCGGTATTGACTACTTTAATCCTAAGAAACTGGTTTAAAAACTTTAAACGAAGCCTGTTTTTAGTATTATGGTTTCTCGGGCCAATTGTACTAACTTGGTTAGTTTCTCAAAAATTCCAGTCGATTTTTTTCAATCGATACATTCTTTATACCATTCCAGCGGCAATGCTTATTGTGGCCTCCGGAAGGAGGAAGTTATCAATTATTTTTATTACCATCCTAATTCTTATTTTTTCGTATATTGATTATTATTACTTCGTACATCCTACTAAACTCCCTTTCAGACAAATGTCCGAGTTTGTCAAAAACGAAACGCAGGAAGGTGACTACCTTATTAATTGGTATAGCAACGGCACACACCACATCTGGGAAACAAAATATTACGGGATCCCCGCCCCAATTTATGATCCAGGCGAGGGCGAACTTCCCTTTTTCGTCGGGACTGCTCTTATGGAAGAGGGCGACATCATCCGCGAAATTCCCAAAGGAGTAGAACGAGTCGGAGTAGTTACCAGCGGCACGGTTGAGGAAGTAAATATTCCTGGGCATACTGAAAGTGAAGTTAAGTCTTTCAATTCTTTAAAATTCATCTGGTATTCAAAATCTTCGCCAGATGAGCCTTGACTTCGGGATTTGTTAGGGTTACGCTGGGTATATGACCCGTTCAATCATAGGTAGCGCCAAAATAGCTGTCTTTAGAAATAAAAAGATACGGAGGACAACTTACAAAAACGAGTGGTGGTTTTCGGTAATTAATGTAATTGAAGCCCTAACGGGGACGGAAAGACCGAGGAAGTATTGGAACGACCTAAAGACAAAATTGACCAAAGAAGGTTATTCTGAGTTGTCCGAAAAAATCGGACAACTGAAATTATTATCTCCTGACGGTAAAAAGTACCTCACAGATTGTGCAAATACTGAAACTCTTTTCCGTATAATTCAAACAATACCTTCCCCAAAAGCTGAACCCTTTAAACGCTGGTTGGCAAGAGTTGGTTACGAACGAGTGCAAGAAATTGAGGATCCAGAACTGGCCACCAAAAGAACAAGAGCTCTTTACAAGGCTAAAGGCTATTCAGATGATTGGATCGAGAAAAGGATGCGAGGTATTGCTATTCGAGAGGAGTTGACTGGCGAGTGGCAAAAAAGAGAAGTCGGAGGCAGCAAAGAATATTCGATTCTAACGGCTGAAATTTCCAAAGCCACATTTGGAATGACACCGTCGCAGTATAAAAATTCAAAGGTTTGTCGAGAGAAAATCTGCGCGACCACATGGACGACCTTGAACTTATCTTCGGTATGCTCGGTGAAGCTTCAACCACACGAATTACAAGATCTAAAAATGCCAAAGGTTTTCCTGAAAACAAAAGGGCCGCTCACGAGGGAGGAGAAATCGCCGGAAACGCAAGAGTGGCCCTCGAGAGAAAATCCGGCCAAAATGTATCCACACCTCGTAATTACCTTAAAATCACGCAAAAAACTAAACTGGGGAGGTGAGAGTGGAAGATAAGCAAGATACAGTATCTCAACAAGAAACTACGCAGGCCTTACTTGAACCAATTGGTGTAAGGGTTATTGGTGAAGTAGACCCAAGAACTTTAACGGAGGAACAATTTAGAAATTCTCCAAACCTGTTATTCCATGGCGCGAAGGAGGATTTTGTCTTCTCAAGGGATTTCGACTATGAGAACTTCCAAAATCCTGGAGGTTTTACAATTGGTGCAGGTTTTTATACAACGGACAACGAAGAAGAAGCGAGACATTTCTCTAGAGCAAGACAAGATAATTCAAGCGAAACAAGAGTTGTTTTACCAATTTTGCCGTACCAAGCAAGAATATTCGACTTAAGGGCAAGGAACAATCAAAGTGTTAATGCTCCGGTTCCTAATGAAATTTTCCAAGGATATCTTAATTTTATAGAAAGTAAATTTGGACCAAAATACGAAGGGTACAATCCTCAGGAAGATAAAGATTTTATTAATGGCCATAGTCCAACGGATGAAACTTCACGAAACGAAAGAATCAAAAGATCGAATAGATTATTAAACTTCATGTCTTCCAAAAATTATTTAGAAAGCTTGCGGAGGCTTAAAAGGCGGGGAACCCCAATCAACCTAAGAAGTATGTTAAGCGAGATGGGAGACAAGCATAGAGGGTATGCTTCTTTTCTTTTTCCTGAATTTATGCAAAAGGAGGGCTACGATGGGATAATTTACATTGAGGGTGGTGATATTCCAGAGCAAAAAAATCCAACAACTTATGTGTTTTATGGTCTCGAAAAAGTTGGAACTTTTGAAAGTTGGCGAGAAACTAAGCAATAATCAACCTTAAGATTTTAAGGAAATATATTATGACAATAACTTCATATTAATAGAAATAATCTAACCCCATATCCTAATGTCTTTTTCACAACTTCATATTAGCACTTATTTAAATAAATTATTTATTATGTCGAAATGATTAGAATACTTTTTTTACGGAAGCTGTAAGTTGAGAAAGAATCAAAGAATTCAATGGATTGAAGTTTATTTGGCTTACCCCCTCTTTTGAAGATAACTAGCCAATTATTTATTCTCGGTACTCCAAGAACGTCAATATTTCTTTATGCCGTTTCAGTCTTTAAGACGCTGTGTTTTTAAACTGCTGGTCAACCATTTTATACAATTCCACCATAAAATCGGTGTCCATTTTTCTCCTCTCCCGCACATACCTTTTAGCTAATTCTGTACTAAGAGTTCTCGCAATTTCATAAATTCTTGTACCCTTATAAGAGTCATCGCTATCTTTCTGAGTAACATCGCTTTCATTATTCTCCGAACCATAACCTTCCGGCAACCCCCCAAGCACTTTTTCCCAATTCTGCCCAAGATCTGTGTAAGGTCCCGGACTTTTCCTTCTGTTTCTCCACTCCTCAACATCTTCTCTAATAACCGCCTCCAAGACTTGACCTGTTTTTTCTTTATCAACCTCTATAGAAATGGGTGATTTATCGTCTAAATCTGTAACTTGCTCTTGCTCCTCCTCAATTCTTTCTTTACCAAAAGTTTCTAGGTAGGTTGTAACAAGCTCGTTTGTTACTTCAACATGACTACCTTTTACTCCTTGTAACTTCTCTAAGACTTGTGCCACTTCAGGTCGTTGTTCAGAAGTTTTAATTAAATCCCGGAAATCTTCTTTTTGAAAATTGCGGTGCTGAATCTCATGTAACAAACTTACCACCGCTCTATCTGATGCATCTTCATACAGTTTCTCAACATCTTCTGCGGAATCGGTTGGTAAAATACTTGGATTTGAAACCCAATATAAAATATCAGCCGTCTCTTCAGGTAATCTTCCGGACTCAACAAAATTATTTATTGGTTCCCCTTTTTGGCTACCTTCTCTTGGGTAGTATTGAAGACTAACTACTACTTCCTCTGGGATCGATTCTCCATACAAAACTGATAAATCTGTTAAATGTCTGTTTATTGTTTCTGCTTTTTCTTGTACATTGCTGTCAAGTCTATTCTTCCATTGCTTTAGAGTTTCTTGGGACATTTCCCAAGCTCTCTCCTTCACCTCTTCGAATGAAATGTCTTTTTCTTTTATGATTCCTGTATCCATATTTTGCTGTACAATTTCTGGAGGTGTGTCACCAACTTCGTCCATAGTTACATTCTATACAAATTAGAATCAGTTCTCGTGTCCATCTTAAGCAACCTATCTATACCCCTGCGCTTGGATGTTAAATAATTCAGCGTACAAACCTTCTTCTTTCATTAATTTTTTGTGATCTCCTTCTTCAATTATTCTTCCCCCCTCAAGAACTAAAATTCTATCCGCATTTCTGACTGTTGAGAAACGGTGGGAAATAATTACAACGGTTTTATCTTTCTGTAAACTTTGCACTTTTTGGAAAATTTCGTATTCAGCTTTAGCATCTATTGCACTTGTCGGCTCATCAAGAATTAAAACCGGCGCGTTTCGATAAAAAGCTCTGGCTAATGCCAATTTCTGCCACTGTCCACCCGATAAATCAATTCCTCTTTCAAACATTTTGCCTAATATTTGATTCCTACCCTCCGGTAAAGTATCTATATATTTATCAGCACCGGATTGAGCAATTGCCTGTTTTAAAAATTTGACTTTCTTTGGTCGGGATAAATCTCCAAAATAAACATTCTCTTTAAAAGTAAATTGATATTTTATAAAATCCTGGAACAATGCTCCGATTCCTTTATGCCAATAATTTAAGTTAATATCTTTTAAATTTATACCGTTAATCAAAATTTCTCCGTCCGTAACATCATAAAACCTAAGCAGAAGTTTGATAATGGTTGTCTTTCCGGCACCGTTCTCACCCACCAATGCAACTTTCTCACCGCTACTTATAGTTAGATTAAAATCTCTCAAGATGTATCTATCCGTATTGGGATATTTAAACGATATATTTTTAAATTCTATTAATGGTGGGGTTGGACTCTTGGGAACTATAATCGGTTTCGAAGGTGATTTAATAGCTCTTTCAGTTGCCAAAAAATCAAAATATTTGTCAATAAATTTATTACGGGCTGAGATGCTTGAATATTGATTTAGAATTTCCTCAGAACTAAACGTGAGATTTAAAGTTTGCTGAAAAACCAAAGTAAATTGCCCAATGCCTAATAGCCCACCCAGAACTCTCGTAAGATTAAGATATTGTGTGTACAAAAAAGCACCAAGTTGCAGCACCCGTGCAAGAAGCAGATATCCTATCCAAGGGTCGTTTGCTCTGGCAAAATTCTTATAATAAATATTTTGTTCCTTTTTAATTTTGTTAAGAATAACGGGTCCGGTTTGAAATATGGTTGCTTCTTTTGATGTCGAATCAGAAGACAAAAGGTTTTTGATATATTGGGTAACCCTGGTTAGTCGGGACTTTTTTTCAAGATAATATGGCCAGGTTTTTAAGCGAATTCTTTGCCAAGTAATATATGACGGTATTGTTGCGAACATTATAAATGGTGCAAACAACGGAAATGTTGCAGAAACCACAATAGTCGCAGTTACAAACTTAAAGATGGCGTCAACAAATCCGGTAAATCTATTTAACTGCATTTGCATACTCCCTTTTACACCCTCTAGCTGTGCAATCAAGTTTTGAAACTCCGGATTTTCAAATCTTGCAGGATCAAGTTCGGATAATTTTTTACATATTTGAATATCTATATAGCTTTCAAACTTGTTCAGAAGAAAGTTCTCTTTAACATCTAAAAAGCTTTTCAAAAACTGCTTTAATAACGTTGCAGCCAAATAAACAAGAATAATCCAAGATAGATCATTAAAGGTAAGTGTTTTTTGTCCCTGAAATAAATCGAGAAGTCTTGCTAGAAGTAAAACTTGCATGAGAGGATAAAGAGTACTATCGTATAGTTTACTAAGTAATGAAAGCAGTGCATAAAATCCGTTTGCCTGCCAAGCGATTGAAAACACTCTAACCCCATAACTTAAAGTCTTTTTCACAATTTAATATTAACACTTAGCGAGTACGCAGGAAATTCTGAAGCATTCAAAGAAGCTTATAGCCCATTTGCGTAAAGTGGGTATCGAAGGTAAATGCCGTATTTATTTTTAACTCCTTCATTACCACATAACTTGTACAATCCGTAAAAGACCACTCTTTATCTTTGTTAAAACGCTTAAAGATTTCTTTTGCCTTAAGAAAAACTTCTTGACTAATCCATTCGATCTTGATGTTTGACTCGGGTCGAAAAATCCACTCCAATAAATGCACTGCGAAACGGTATCCTCCTTTTTGTCGTGTTAGCAATGTTGTTGTAGCTTCGTCGATAATATAGTCAGTTGTCAGAAGAATAATTTTCTCTTCCTGAACCTTACTTAATAATTCTTGGGCTTCTTTGTAGCGTTGATCGTTCGGGTTGTTTATTGAATATAAAGGACTAGCATCTATTAATATCGTCTCCATTATTTCTTTTTAGGTGCGCCGTATAAGTAGTGATCAATATTAGAAGACACATCTTTCGGACCTGAAATTTTATATTTTTTAGCCAACTTTTCAGCACTTTCCGCCATCTTTAGAAGAGTCTCGACGCCCGACATTTTTTTTACTTTCTTCCTTCTCGCTCTCTTTTTTTCGGCTTTAACTTTATCCGCCAAATAAGTCCTTACCAGTTTTGAAATAGACTGATTTTTCACTTCTGAGAGATATTCCAAATCCCTTTTAGTTTCCTCGTCCAGAAGTATTTGGGTTCTTTGCAACATACACAATAATATTACACAACTTAGGTGGTTTGTCAACAGTTCATTCAGAAAAAAATAGCCCTGTAGGTTTCAATTAATCTCGTATCACTTGTAAAGTGACAAAAAAATAATTAAAAAATACAGGGCATTAGCACCTCACACAAAAAGTTTATTTGGGTTATACGTGGCTAATATTAATTCCCAAGTTAAAATCACGCTCTTTTTCTATAATCCACCTGGGATTAATGTAAATTATCCCGCTTTGGTTATCACCGCCAACTACTATCCTTTCACTTTTTTCAACACCTCTGCACCAAGTAAACCAGCCCTTCATCAAACGATCTTTTCTGGCCCTACTGTATAGCAAAAGCATGTAAATTACTTCGCAGGCTCGAGGAACTTCATATTCCCTCGCATATTTGGCAATGTATTCCAACTGCTTTTCGAATGGTTCATACAAAGACGTTCCCCAAGGCGATTTGCTGATCAAATACCACCTAGCAAAAACTTTATCTGAAGCAAACAATTTGGAATAAATATCTTCACGAAGGGAAGATTCTCCCCCCAATAAGTTTTGTAGGTCAACTATGCTGAAAGGGTATCCAGGGAAAAGCAGACAACTGTCTTTAGTTTCTCTCAAAGTCTGTTCGGAATAGGGAATCTCTGCAAGTATTCGAGTTTGATGTGGACTGAAAATTAAGCCAAAATATCCTTGGACTTCTCCAATTCCGATAAAATTATTTCCCATTATTTCCCGAGCGCGTCTTTGGCTAGATGTGTCTTCATATCCATTATTAAAGGCTAAATTGACAAGCTTTCGGGCTAAATTATTTTCAGGGCTTTGAATGATTCTCTGGACTAACCAGGGCTTCATGCCTGCTCTCTGCAAAGCCAAAATTAATTCGTGTCCCTGGCTGTATGAAATTTGACCGCTTTCTTGGCTCACGACGAGCTTTGTCATCGCACACCATCATCCTTTCTTTTTGTTAAAGGTTAAAAGTTAATTGTTGCAAGTTAATTTGGTAAGGTGCTTTGCGGCAATAGTAAACTCAATAGAAAGATAAGTCAATTTTTGTGCTAAACTGAAATTAAGCTAATATGAAAACGAAGAGACTCCCATTGCTAGACTTCGTCAATCACAAATTCCATACTCCAACCTGGCTATTTTTTGTTTTATCAATAGTTTTCATACTCCGTATTCCTTCATTCTTTGAGCCTTATTCATACGGGGATGAGATGATCTATTTAACTTTGGGTGAAGCAATCAGGCGCGGTATTCCCCTATATAGCGGAATTCACGACAACAAACCTCCCCTCCTTTATATAATTGCGGCAATTTCAGGAAGTTTATTTTGGTTTAAGGCAATGCTGGCCATTTGGAATATCCTAACAATTTTTCTTTTTTGGAAACTTGTCCAAGCTCTTTTCCCCAAAAGGATCAGGTTGCATAAAGTCGTCACATCAATCTTTGCAATCCTAACCACCATTCCTCTTCTTGAAGGAAATATTGTCAATGCTGAGCTTTTTATGATCGGAACGACGATTGCGGCGTTTCTCGTTCTTTTAACTCGTAAGCTTAATTTTAAGAATTTATTTTTCGCAGGCATGCTCTTTTCATTTTCAGCACTATTTAAAATACCGGCAGCTTTTGATCTTCCCGTAATAATTTTCGCTTGGTTAATTTTTATGAAAAAGACAGCCCGAAAAGATATTCTAAAAATAGGAGTCAGCTCTTTATTCCTAATCGCCGGATTTTTAACGCCCATTCTAATTACTTTTGTCTGGTACTATCTAAGGGGTGCTTTCAATCAATATCTGGTAGCGGCATTCTTACAAAATGTTGGCTATTTATCGAGCTGGCGCCCATCTGATGTTGAAAAATCTTTTTTGGTTAGAAATGCTCCGCTTTTACAAAGAATTCTGGTTGTTTTACTGGGAATGGTAATCCTATACTGGAAAAGGGGGAAACTTTCACAGCAATTTATATTTACTACCCTTTGGCTACTTTTCAGCCTTTTCGCGGTTACTTTATCTGAGCGGCCTTATCCGCATTACCTACTTCAAAGTGTGGGGCCTATTTCAATCCTACTGGGATTACTTTTTTCCAATAAAAACTACGAGCAAGTTCTTGTAATAATCCCTCTAACGCTCGCTTTTTTTGTACCCGTATATTATAAGTTTTGGTATTATCCGACCACGACATACTACGCTCGTTTTGTTAAGCTCTCAATAGGAAAAATTACCAAAGAAGAATACCTTTCGACGTTTGGGAATCAAGTACCAAGAAATTATAAAATTGCCAACTACATAATTTCTTCATCAAGGCCCGATGATAAAATCTTTGTATGGGGGGACAGTTCTCCGATTTATGCCCTTGCAAGAAGACTCCCTCCCGGAAAATATGTCGCCGACTATCATATTAAAGACTTCTCAAGTCCTGCAGAAACCGCCGCTATTTTAACTTTGGAAATGCCCAGCTTTATAGTGATATTACCCGCCTCTCAAGAATTTCCGGAGATTAAAAATCTACTTTTTAAAAACTATGGCAAAGTAGAAGAAGTTGAGGGCGCACAAATTTGGAAACTGTTAAAACCTACTCTTCGGGGACTTAACAACTTCAATTTCTCAGTCAAATAGGTTGTTTTTGTACGCTGGTCTTTGCGCTATAAATTAGGGCAAATTAGGTATAAAATTGCTAGTGAGTTCTCTTCTTATGACAAAAAATAAAGTTTCTACGCATAGTACTTTGGTAAAAGAAAGCCTTAGTTTTCAAAGGACTCCTTTAGTGAAACTTTTACGTCTATCGTTTATTTTATCTTTGGTAAATATCGTTGTGGTTTTATTGATTAAAAATTTTCTACCTCCCCAGATACCTCTATACTATGGCTTGGCAGAAGGGCAGGAACAGCTGTCAGGCACGCTAGGCCTAGTCGTTCCGGGAATTCTTTCGTTGTCTTTGACTTCCGTAAACACTATTATTATGTTTTTTGTTAAGGATAATTTTATTAAGCAGACTCTAATTATTTCATCGCTTGTTGTAACAATTTTTGCAACAATAACAACCTTAAAGATAATCCTTTTGGTCGGTAGTTTTTAACTGAAGGCGGACTTATGTATGAGTATTGGAAATTATTATTTTTACCCCTAACTACTGCTTTTATAGTAGTTTATTTATCGACTCCGTACGTTATAAGATTTGCAAACAAATTCGGCCTTATCGACGACCCCAAAAAAAATAAGCACCCGAAAGTAATTCATACTTACCCCGTCCCCAGAGCCGGAGGGTTGGCGCTATTTGCAGGAATCCTTATTGCGTCTTTTATTTTTCTTCCAAAAGATAAGCACTTGCTGGGGATTATTTTGGGTTCATTTTCTTTAGTTACCATGGGAGTAGTTGATGATAAATATAACTTAAATCCATATTTAAGACTCGCAATACAATTTGCAACAGCTGCGATCCCGATTGCTGCAGGAATCGGGATCGCCTATATTACAAATCCGTTGGGAGGAATCATCGATCTGTCACACCCCCAAATAAGTTTTAGCCTTTTGGGCGATCCAAAAAGTATTTGGATCCTATCAGATCTTTTCGCACTTTTTTGGATCGTAACCTTAATGAACTTTGTAAATATGGGGGCAAGCGGACTCGACGGACAGCTTTCGGGAACAGCAGCAGTCGCTGCATTGACAATTGCCGCCCTTTCTTTAAAATTCAGTGCCGATGTAACCCAATGGCCGGTAATAATACTAGCATCGATTACTGCCGGAGCTTACTTAGGATTTCTCCCCTTTCATATATTTCCACAAAAAATTATGCCGGGGTTTGGCGGCTCGACTCTCGCCGGATATCTCTTGGGAGTTCTGTCAATTCTATCGACCACAAAAGTCGGGACACTCATGGTCGTACTAGCCATTCCCTTGATCGACACAGGTTTCACAATTATTCGAAGAGTTTTATCGGGAAAATCACCTTTTTGGGGTGATAAAGGGCACTTACACCATAAATTACTCGATATCGGATTAAGCAAAAGACAGGTGGCGTTTTTTTACTGGGGAATAACAGCCTTTTTGGGAATACTTTCTCTTAATTTGAATGCATCATATAAGTTCTATACAATTATTGGAATAACGGCACTCTTGGGAGGAATAACCCTATGGTTAACCCACAGATCGAAAACATAAAAGGTTCTCCGTTTAACTGGGAAGTGATGGTTCAAGCGGTTAAAATCGCCAGACCTGTTCATTGGGTTAAAAACCTATCGCTTTTTGCGGCTTTAATATTCAGCGGCAACCTTTTAGTCAGGTCACAAATGATTACAGTTCTTTTTGCTTTTTTTTCATTCAGTCTGGCAACGTCCGCAACTTATATATTAAACGATATCCTCGACGCCGAATCAGACAAACTTCATCCGATCAAAAAAAATCGTCCCATTGCCGCGGGAAAACTGCCTATATATTTAGCTTTAGTAGAAATTGCAGGTTTGGTATTGACTTCAATATTTATTGCTTCACAACTAAACAGCCTATTTCTTCTCACAATTGTTGGTTACTTATCTCTTCAAGCTGCGTATAGCTTGGGATTAAAAAATATTCATATTATTGATATCCTGATTATCGCCGCCGGATTTGTGATAAGAGTTTATGCGGGAGCTTTTGTAATAAATGTTCACCTTTCTGTCTGGTTTCTTCTCTGTGTGATTTCGACTGCACTTTTTCTTGCTTCAGGCAAAAGAAGGGCTGAATTAAATATATTAGAGACTAGTGGCGTCACCAGAAAAACCTTACTTAAATATCAGCGCGAGCTATTAAATTCGTTTGTTACAATGTTTGGTAATGCAGCCTGGATGAGTTGGGCACTATTTACTTTTTTTGAATCTCCTAGAGCATCTCTCCCCGTCTGGATTGTGCTTGCCGAGATCTCAAGAACTACAACAATAAATAAACTTCTGATGATAACAATACCCGTGGTTATTTTTGGGATAATGAGATATCAAAGTTTAATTTTTGAAAGTAAATCAGAAGCGCCGGAGCGACTTTTATTAACCGACAAAACACTGATCTCCTCAGTTGTTTTATGGACCGTCCTTGTTGTTTGGATTATCTATGGAGGTTTATCTATATAAAAAACTTAATTTAGAGGTGTGGGTGTAACAATCTTTGCCGGTGTTGGGGAAGGCTTTTTAACTGACGGCGTTGGAGTGGTACTTAATGTTCCCGCCGATACTTTTTTTGCATACTGATTGGTTATCCAACCTTCCTTGCCCTCTTCATACTCAATTTTGTACCAACCGCTTTTTTCGTCCTCGCCGAGTAAATTGTACTTTTCTCCGGGTTCAACCTTACCAACCTCATCAGCCAGAGTTGAGGGTTCCTTTCTCACTCTCAGGTATCCTGTGGGTGTAGATAAAATTTCTATTTGAATCTTCGTTTCTTCAGTACCCGTCGGAGGGGGAGTTGGTGTGGTGAGAGAAGAAGGTTCGGCTTTCGCCAGCTGAACTATTGCAGTTAATTTATAACCCAAATGGGTTTTAACTTCCACGTTTTTTTCCAAGTATCCATCCATTGTGAGAGTTAGCTTATGTTCTCCGGGAGAAATAAAATTTGTCTTATGAGGAGTAAAGGCTCGGTCCTTGCCGTCGATTACAACCTGAGCTGAATCTGGAATTGATATTATCACAAGAGAGGTTTGGCTTCTGTCTATTTTTTCAAACGAAATTATTTCGCCACTCGAGGTATCCTGAAGTTGTCCAAAATCTCTTTTAATTACAGTTTCGACACCTTGTACTAGGGTAATTTTCGTGTCATACGGAGCCAACGGATTTTCAAACGACTCGGGGATTAGCCTTAAAACAATCTCGCCGGGGGTTCTCTTATTTCTGTAAGGAGTTCTACCTACCTGTTCCCCGTCAATATAAATATTTGAAGAAGGATTAGAATCTATATAAACACCTGCAATTTTCGGTTTAAAAAAACCTATAATAAACAGGATCATCCCAACAGATATGCCTACGCCTACCAAAATTAAACCTACCAGCTTTAGTTTTCTCACGAGAGCCAAGTGTAGCAAAAACAATTAGGCTTGACAACATAAATTTATATCATTAAAATTTAATTAGCACTCTATAAGTGCAAGTGCCAAAATCTTCTTTCGAAAAAGAAAAACAGGTTAAGGCTTGACGCCATTGATTAAATTAGATTTTAGTCCCATCGAGCACAACCCGGTGGAACTTTGTTTTTGAGGCTAGTTTAATATACAATAAGGCTCAACGGCCGGATGGTGAAGTAGAAACACGGGTGTCTGCAAAACATCTATGCGCGGGTGCGATTCCCGCTCCGGCCTCCAAACTTGACTTTTAGGGTTTTTGCGGTGTAAAATTGCCAATATCTCGTAATGTTGCGGGATTTTTTTGTTTTATCCATCAGATAAGTAAATCATTAATGAGGATAATCGTTTCCCCAAACGAGATTTGGGGATTATGATACGTTTTTCCTTTCATCTGTCCCCCAAGTACCGCTTGGATTTAAAACTCACCAAAAAGCGTAAAGACTTGGATGAAGTGCCCTTTCTGCCGCCCTTAGGGAAAATTCTTCGTGTAAGAAAAGGTAATCGAATATCCCGTTTCTTCAAACACATTTTTGAACATTCCAAAGCTAAAAGGTTTTTGGGGGTTAATCTCGCCGCCTTACTTTTTGCGAGTACTCTCGTGCCGTCGACCAACTTTTCTTTTGCGATAGCAGAAACAAACACCACTCAGGTTCCCCTCGTACTGACAACCCAAAGCGGAATTCAATACCCTGTCAAAAACATTAAAATAACACAGGAGTTTAGATTTTATCATCCCGGAATCGACATCGACGGAATAACAGGCGATGCAATTTACCCGATTATGGCCGGAAAAATGGAGTCAACTGAGTATTCAAGGTTCGGTTACGGAAATAATATAATAGTAAACCACGGCAACGGCATTACGTCTTTGTATGCTCATCTTTCCAAAATCGAAGTTTCTAAGGATCAGGAAGTGTCAAAGGAAACAGTTTTAGGTAAAATGGGCGCAACCGGCTGGGCTCGGGGGGATCACCTGCATCTCGAAATCCGCGAAAACGGAAAAGCTCTCAATCCCCTAACAATTTTACCTCGTTAAGGGTTTTCGAGCGTCTTCCAAATGTACCACGAAGCTACTGTTCTCCACGGTTTCCAACGCTCTGCAAACTTAGACATCTCATTTGGGTTAAGATCTTTTTGTATAACCTTTTTAAACGCATTCCTTAAGCCCAAGTCCCCAACCGGAAATATATCAGGACGTGCCAGCGTAAACATAAGAAACATATGAGCCGTCCACTCTCCTATTCCTTTTACGGCAACAAGCTCTTTCATAACTTCCTCGTCGGGTAGCTTATCTAAACTTTCGACTTTAACCTCTTGCCTTTTAACTTTTTCTGCCAAATTTTTTACATAAACTACTTTTGCATTCGATAATCCGCACTCCCTTAATTCTTTATCGGACAGTGCCAATATCTTTTCCGGACTAACTTCAACTTCCAAAGTCTTACCCACTCTCCATTTGTGTTTGTTTGGGTTTTTTGAATCTTTTTTATCCGCAACCTTCTCTTTAATTCTATTAAATATAGAGGTTGCAGCTTTCATTGAAAGCTGTTGTTGAACAATCGAATCCACCAAGTCTTCAAAATAATATCTTTTCGGGCGTGGTTTTATTTTGCAGGAGCCGTATTTTTTAACCAATGGACCTATATATTTATCTTTTTCCAGAAACTCTTCCGCTTCTTTCCACATGAGGAAATTATACCGAAGAAATTTAGAGTTACGCAAACTCTTCTTTCACCTTCTCATCAAGATACATTTTAACCAAAGATTGATATGGAACATCCTTTTTATTGGCAATCATCTTTAGTGAATCCAAAAGAGACTCTGTAACCCTAATCGTAATAGTCTTTGTCGACATCTTAAGATTTGGAAAGCTTGGGTTGATAATTGCCTTATTAACATCAAAATAGTCAGTAGTATCATGAGTATCCCAAAAGTTTGCTTCTTCCTCTTCGCTTTTAAATTTTGGTATTTTTTTAAGTTTTTTCATTTGCTTCCACCTCCTTTTTCCAGATATTCCTTGCGTTCTTTTTTATTCTGATCTCTTGCAGAAATTACTCGAATTCTATTTTTCCTGATCATAAAAATAACACACATAAGTCTATTCTTATCTGCCCTTCCATATGCTCGGAATCTTTTCTCAAACTCAGAATGTTTTTCATCGTCATTTATAAGTAAAGGTTTATTAGAAAAAACATGCTCACATTCTCTATAATCCACACCGTGCTTTTTAATATGCTCCAGATTTCCTTTATCCCATTCAAAACCTTCTAACTTCTTAAAATCCATCATTCTAAATTAAATTGTATTTAATCATACAATACACAAGTTTAATTGTCAATAAATTATTTCTTCCCACAAAAAACCCGAAAGAGAATTGGTAAAGACATTTTTCAGCATAGTGCTGAAGAACCAATCCCTTCCGGGCGTAAGACAAGAAACAATTTTAGCGGGGGTCACCTCTCCCAGCCTTCCAAAGCTGGGACAGGAGCTTGTAAATCTCCTCCTGTTCCATTAAATCTCGGCGGTCGACTGGCTCGACCTTTTCCCCTTTTCCATCCAAAATAATTTGGATGGATTTTCTAATCTCTCTAATGGGAATATTCATCTCCCACCAGAGGGGAAACCCCCACCGGTTTGGGGAATTCGATTGAATCCCCAAAGCGAACGTCTCCCCCCTTTCGGACGTCCGGGAGCCAATAACTAAGGCTCCCTTAATCAGGCCGAGCTCTTCCTCGGCCTTGGCCAGCCAAGCTGGCCGAAAAAACCTTATACCATACACTAAACACCTCCTGTGCCTAAATACTACCTTACGGTAGCTGTAATCAGCTGGTCATCCATACCAGCGAGATGAATAGAAGGTATTTTTATTCAACTCGCTAACATGGATTTTATAAAATATCTCTTTATACATTTACACTTAGATTTTTTTAATACTGCGGAACAATAAATAATACACAAATATTTATGAAAAAATATTCCGGAAGGGGTTGATAAAGACAATGAATCAGCGAGTTGCTGAAAAACCAACCACCCTCCGGTGTAAGACAAGAATAATTGCGTAAAAATATTTGGTATCCACCTTCTGAGTTTTCGCTTTTAAAAAGCGTGGCCTTCCGATCGTACTCGGGATACCGTGATATTCTCAATCGAATATCAGAGGCATCGGAATAGCCTTAAGAAATTAATCACAAATATGATTTATTCTAATTCTCCCCAATTTTTTGTTGTAAAACCGATCGCACCCACAAAGCGCGGGTTCCATCCTTTCGTATTCACGAAATTCCCACCAATTTTTTGAAGATATTTCTCCTTTGGCAATTCCCTCCCGCACGTAAAGATCAAAAGTGCGAGCGGGGGAGAACAACTCTAAACTTACAATGTTCACCTTGTGGTGGACTCTTTGAATGTCCTGAGCGGTATGTGGATCCCACCCAAGACATTCAATAACTTCTAAAATATACCATGGCTCATTGAAACGAAATTGTTTTTTAAAACAGTTGTAGGCCAGCCATCTTTGTCGATGGCGGCGCCCACATTCAATACATTTCTCCTTCACGATTCACCACCTTTCTTATACAAAATTTAATGTGCGATAAGAGTGCACTTCAAGTGCTCTCCTACCTAATCAACCATTGATTAGGTAGCAAAGTACTCGCTCATTTAAAAATATTCCGGAAGGGGTTGGTAAAGACAAGAAGTCAGCTGAGCTGACAAAGCAAGCTGAGCTTGCAAACCAATCCCTTCCGGGCGTAAGACAAGAATAATTTACCGCTGGGAGTATTCTTGGCCTCTCCCAACTTTCCACAACAGGGACAGGAGCTTGTAAATCTCCTCAAGGTGGTCCCTCACCCGTGCCCGGCCGCTTGCCGAAGCTCAACAATATAGACCTCAACCATTTCGCCCAATTCCGAATGGAAACAGGAAAATGGCTCTTGGATAATCCCATCCCAACCCGGGGAATAAAAACGAACGCATGGTGGAATGGGAAGGGTGACTTCAACAACCGACTCGGGAAGCTCGATACGAACAGGAGCCAGTCCTGAAGCCTCGAGCAAAAGCTGGGCCGGATCGGGACTCGGTCCCTTAAACCAGCCTTCGTTGTAGGATAACTTTGGTTCGAAAACTAACAAACTTCCTTCGAACCTAATTTCCCACTTAATTGACAAGGGCAAGCTCAGAATTTTGAAATCGTCCTCATCCTTTCCCCTCGAGATTACTTGACGGAAAACTTTCCCGTCAAAGCTTCTCGTCTGCTGATACTCGAGACCTGCTTTAATCACCAGATCTCGAATTTCTTCCTCCGACCATTGGACTTCCTCTGGTCGGTTCTGACTTATAAAATTGGCAAGTTTTTCAGAGTACATCAAAACGTCCTCCTTCCTTTTTAAAGGAATGGCAATTTCCTCGGATTAATACTTCGAGGTGTAATAAAATTTAGAATTTTCAATTGTTAACGAGCCATGGAGAAGTAGTATTCTCCTTCTGATCAACAAAATTTATTAACCATCAAGGAAAATATTAAAAAAAATTCCGGAAGGGGTTGGTAAAGACATTTTCAGCATAGTGCTGAAGAACCAATCCCTTCCGGGCGTAAGACAAGAATAATTGCGTTTGCAACTCTTTAGCTGTGGTACACCCGGCAAAAAATAATGTGCCTTCTAGTGTACAACGTCGAGGCTCAGTACTCCGGTGGTTGCGCACCGCTTCGCCTCCAAGACAGCCGCTCACTGGGCCAGCCCTAGTGTTTGCCTAGTCAGGTAAACACATCCGCAAGACTTTTTTGTCGTCAGTCTTGTTTTAGCCACATCTTGTCCCTTTTTAGAAAATTGCCTTAGCAGTGCTAAGGAGGGTGGTGTATGGCAACCTGGAATGTAAAATGTAAATAGTTACAAACTTTTACCTTCACTTATCTTAAAAAGGTACTTAAACATCTGATTGTGTTCTTTTTCAATCCCGCACTTTAATACGCCATCAATCTCTGCTCGAAGTTCATAGACAACTTTACCCTCTAAGACGACGCTCTCATAACTTACAGGAACAAAATCTTCCGGCTGCGGATCTGTAAAGTTCGCGAACTCATGAGCATATTGGAGGGCGTCCTCCATATTTCGAGCAGAACCAAATGATCCATTTGATCCCCAACTCACACCTGGTTCCCAACCAAAAAAGCTGATATTGAAAATAATTTTTGCCTTCATCACTTTCATCTTCTCCTATATATTTTTGGCCACATTGTATAATGCGGCATGGACAAGATCGAACTCGTGGCCCATTGCAGGACCGTTGTGGCTAAACTGCCAACATCCTCCTCCGCTGAACCAGCGCGAAGCGAATCCACAGGAACAAGTAATGTCCTCGCCTGTGGCTCCGCAATTTTCCCACCAGTTTTCAATTTTCATCTGGTGGTTCAAAAATTTAATAATCCCCTGCAAATGGCCCACGCGATCCATAAAATGGATCGGGGCCAAAACTAGGCCAGAAACATCGGCCTTGCGGCTAATGATCTTGGCCATTCTCAAAACCAGATTTTCTTTCACTTTTGCCTCCTTCCGCCATAGGCGGAGTAAAAAAGAATAGGATTTGCCTTCAGAGAAGGCTGTCCAGATACGAAGGAGCGCTTCATACCCAGAATACCTTCTCCGAAGGAAGAAACTTATAAATTTAATGTGCTAACAAAATCCACTTTTTAAAGCGGAAGTGAACTCCCAAACCCTCAACTTTAGAAATAATTTATATAATATAAATAGTGTAGCCAGGTGTTTGTGAGTTCGCTTCCACCCCAGATACTAAATGATCTGATGTGGCAGTCCTTCGACTCCGTTTACACTAGAGTGCAACCGAAGTGCTCAGGATTCTTGTCTTTTTGGAATTTACTTTTTTTCTATTCGTCGCTAACTAACGCTTTTGGCAAGTCAAACTTGCCTTTTGTCGGTAGGATTCATAAAAAAATGTAAATTCTTGGCGCTCAGTCCGCCTTAGGCGGAGAGCTCTTTTTATTAATATCTTTGTTAATGTTCGTTGACAAACTTAATTGTCAAGTGTGTATACTATAGCATACTTTTTATTATTTGTCAAGTATTTTTGACAATATAGTACAAACTGTTACCTTAATGAATGTGCTATAATATGCGCATACTATAACATAGAATTGTTTTAATGTCAAGTATTTATGACATATCTCATTTAATGTTTATCTAGTGATCTTATTATATAAATAGTATGTCATTAGCTATTGACAATTGAATTTTGACCGTTATACTTATTTCTATATGATTAATGAAGTATTAATAAATTTAGGACTTTCCGAAGAAGAGGTAGATGTTTATACGTCCCTACTTAATAGTGGCGGCCAGTCTGCGAGTCAATTATCCAAAACCACAAAAGTAAAAAGAACGCATATTTACAATATTGCGAGTTCTCTCGTTAAGCGGGGCTTGGTTTCGCAGAATAAGACTAACGGTACAACCATCTTCGTACCGCTGTCGCCCGATAAACTACTCTCTCTTGCGCATGATAAAAAAGACGAAGCCGAGCGAATTGAGTCTACTTTGGAAGCAGTACTTCCAAATCTAAAATCAAAATACAACCTTGCCGAAAATAAGCCTGTTATTTCTTTTTATGAAGGTAAAGAAGGTGTTAAAAAAGTATACTTGGACACAATATCCGAAGCTAAACCAATATTAGCCTTAGTCGAAACTACAAAAGTGGACTTGGAGATGTATAAATGGGTTACAACTGAATATGTGAAAATGCGTGTGAAAAACGACATTCCTGTCAAGGCAATAGTGGCCAGCGGTTTAAAAACTAAGACATACATCGGGCTGGATAAGACCGAGCTTCGAGAAACGAAAGAAGTGCCGAGCGACAAGTTTCCATTTGAAAATGAAATAAACATATACGGCAACAAGGTTTCAATTATTAATCATAAAAAGGGTTCGAAATTGCTTGGAATTATTATTGATAACCCAATTGTCGCAAACACATTCAGAAGCTGGTTTCATCTTACCTGGTCGAGGCTCTGACTTCAAGCTCCTGCATCGAAATTTTTCTTTCTTTTATATCAATAAGAAGCTTGTCAACTTCAGCTTTTCTCATTCCTCGGGCAATAGTAGCAATAATATGGTCATGTTTACTCATACCTCTTGATTCAGGGTTGATTTGAGATCCGTCAAACTCTATTAATATATCAGGAGCCTTACCTTCTTTATTAAGATACCTCATATACTCATTACCGAGTCCAAAATTGTGAACATAAATAAGCGCTTGGCCTAAAGTCATACCCCAAGCATCTATATACATATTAAAATCCGCTCCCGGGTCAAGAAGTCCTAAACCTTTTAAGTTTTCGTTAAGTTCTTCAGGAGTTATAGATTGGGGATTCCATTCTTTATTCATCTCAAAAGTGTAGTAAGTGTTTTTTATTTCTCCTTTACCCCCAATTAATTTGCTTCTCTCTTCGACTAATTCAAATCCCAAAAGAAATGCGAGCGATTTAATCTGATCGGGTCTTAATACTTGTCTATTAAATTTGTCGGTATCGTTTGGACCGTCGAAAATAATACCGCTTTGCAGCGTGTGTACTCCCTTTTTTTCAAGATTTTCCCTGAAATTATTTATTCTCTCCAGATATATTCCCCAATTAACATCTGGCTCGTCAAATAAAAATCTACCATTATCAGTCATTACTAGTTGCACTTCATCAAACAAATGAAACATATCAGATGGTGTTCTATTGTGCGATATTGATCTACCCAAACTATAAGCAAAATCAATTTTTGTATCTCCTTTAGGCGGAGTTCCAATCAAGCTACTTAACTCTTTCCAATCGCCTTTAATAATCTTCAGGTTGGGTTTTTTCGACCTTATAAATTCAACGTGTTTTTGCTCATATTCTAAAGCTGTGATATCCTCATAACCTTCATCGTATAGTTTTGTACAATGACGTCCTGTACCTGCACCTATATCCAGTAATTTCATTCGCTTTTTATCGTTTCCATTTCTGACTTTTTCCAATCCGCTTATTGCGTTATCGATAATCCCCGCTTCCATGGTAGTCAATTCCGATTCGTTAAGTTTATAGTTACTGAAGTCTACCTTCTCATATATGTCAGAAAGCTCTTTGGCTATTTCTTTTGCCTCATCCCCCTGAAGAGCGCCGTATAGATTTTTCAGCTGCTCTCTAAATACTTCAGTTTGGTTTTCATCGTTATGATATCCTGCAATAAGGTCAATTGTTTTTATATAACCGAATTGATTAATAAACTCTACCGCTATAGTCAACCTCTGTTCATCACTTAGACCCTCTAAAAATAGTATTTTTTCGGCCTCGGTTTCATCTCCGATATTATCGAGTCCTTCAAATACTGATTTAATTTCATCAATTTTTCCATTTTGGGTTGCATTTTTAACAACATCAATAAAAATAGGAAGAAGGAGTTGTTTTTTTCTTTCAAAACCTCTCACAAATTCCGGATTTTCTTCCCCACTGATCGAACTTTTCGACAGCACCATCCAGCGCCAACTTAACCACAAATCGTACTTCAGAAAATCAAGCAGCTCTTTTTTGCTTTCAAAATCTTTACTGGTAATCCATGTATGGATTAGTTTGAGACCGCCTTCATCTAGAAGTGACGATTCTTCCTTACTTAAATTTTCTACACTTTCCAGTTTGCGTGTACCTATACCCAACCACAACAGCGAATCCAAGACTTTGTAATAATCCATGGATTTTTTATCCCAAAAGTCCTCTTCCTCGCTGTCAGGATTAGTCCATCTAAGGTGACCAAACTCGCCGAAAGCGTACTTCCACCCCTTAAGCAAGTGTGCAACTTGTTGGGATTCTTCCGATAATTTTTGTGTTATATCCTCAATTTCTTCGCGCTTAATGTCTTTATCAAATAAATTAGGAGGTCTATGATTATATGTTAATTTTCTTATATTTAATAATGCTTCATCGGCTATTATTACAATCGGGCTATTTGCGGCATCTAATGGAGCTTCAACAACATTTCCTGCTAAAGTAATTTTAGGCAATACATCGACGTCTTCCATAAGTATATTTTACACAATATGAATTATTCTTGTTTTATAACAGCATTCAAGAAAACCCCGCCATTTATGGCGGGGATGAATTGAACACTGATGTGTCGTCCTCTTTTAGAGAAAACCCCGCTCCTTTGGATTGGAGAGGGCGACATAGAAGACTTTTAAGAAAAATATATTTTGAAGCTTTAGTAATCCATTCCCCCACCCATGCCACCGGGCATACCGCCACCCATTGGAGGAGTCTTTTCTTCCGGTAAGTCGGTAATAATGCACTCGGTTGTTAAAACAGTAGCCCCCACACTTGCGGCATTTTGGACTGCTGCTCTTACTACCTTAACGGGGTCAATTATACCTTCGGTAATCATATTGACCGGGGTTTGAGTGTCTTTTGTAACGTCAATCCCCATTCCATGAGCTTTTGAGTCGACAACCTTCTGCGCCATTGCCTCACCGTTAAATCCCGCATTTTCCATAAGCTTCAGAAACGGTTTTTCGATTGCCAGCTTCAAGATCTTAAGCCCAGTAAGCTCGTCGTCGCCCGCTTTGGCATTTTCAAGATTTTTGGCGTTAATATCGTCTGCAATATCAAATAGGGCAATTCCTCCGCCGGGAACTATTCCCTCCTCAACCGCCGCTTTTGTCGCTCCAACCGCATCTTTTACTCTTTCTTTTTTCTCATTGAGTTCAACTTCTGTTGCTGCACCAACGTTTATTTGGGCAACTCCCCCTGAGAGTTTTGCAAGTCTCTCTTCAAGTTTTTCTCTGTCAAAATCCGAGTCTGATTCTTCGATTTGTCTCTTGAGAAGCCCTATTCTAGCCTTAATTTTTGCGGGGTCTCCCTTACCGCCAATAATTCTTGCGTTATCCTTATCTGCCCATACTTTATCTGCCTGGCCCAAGTCAGTGATTTCAATTGATTCGTATGTTCTTCCTGTATCCTCGCTAATCACTACCCCACCTGTTAGAGTTGCTATATCCTCCAAACTTTCTTTCCGTCTGTCGCCAAAACCCGGAGCTTTAATTGCCAAAACGTTAAAGGTGCCTTTGAGCCTATTTACTACCAAAGTTGCTAAAGCCTCACCTTCAACTTCGTCTGCAATAATTACTAGATTTTTTGAAACTTTGACAAACTTTTCTAAAAACGGCAACAAATCCTGTATCGAGGAAATCTTTTTGTCCGTAAGAAGAATGTATGTATCTTCCACTTCCGATTCCATTCTCTCGGGATTTGTTACGAAATATGCCGAGGCATAACCACGGTCAAATTCCATTCCTTCCTTATATTCGATATCTATGGTTAAGCCTTTGCCTTCTTCAACCGTAACTACACCATCTTTGCCTACCTTCTCCAAAGCTTCGGCAATTTTATCTCCAATTTCATTATCTCCGGCGGAAATTGAGGCAACCTTTGCAATATCACCTTTCTTCAAATCCTTTTTCATCGATTTAAGCTCCTTAACTACAATATCGACTCCCTTTTCTATTCCGCGTCTCAAAAGCATCGGGTCGGCCCCGGCTGTAATGTTTTTTATGCCTTCGGAGATAATTGCTTCGGCAATAACCGTAGCGGTTGTGGTTCCGTCTCCGACAACGTCGTTTGTTTTTGAAGCGGCTTCTTTAACCATTTGAGCCCCCTTATTCTCAAATGAATCTTTAAGCTCGATTTCCTTGGCAACCGTTACGCCATCGTGGATTATGTTTGGAGCACCCCATTTTTTATCTAAAGCCACATTTCTGCCCTTCGGTCCTAGTGTGGTTGCTACAGCTTTTGCAAGCTTTTGAACCCCCTCAAGAATTTTCTGTCTGGCTTCTGTAGAATAAAGTATATTTTTTGCCATTTTATTTAGCGATAACGGCTAGTATATCATCAAATTTTGCAAACAAGTACTCATGATTATCGATTTTAACTTCGCTTCCGCCCCACTTTTTGTAAATAATTAAATCTCCAATTTTTACAGGGCTTTTTCGTTTTAAACCTGAATCGGTAATTTCGTCGTCACCTACTGCTAATACTTTACCTTTTTGTGGTTTTTCACCTGCGGAGTCCGGTAGATAAATCCCGGATGGGGTCTTTCCCTCCTTTTCAAGAGGTTCAATCAATAGGTAACCAGCGGTCGGCTTAAGGTTTAGATTTTTTGTAGCCATACTAAATAATAATACTGTTAGCAAATACTAACAGCGAGTGCTATTTTAATAGAGTCTATTTATCATTGTCAAGAGGGAAGTATATTTGGTCAATCAAGCGGAATGTCATATTGACTTAATACTTTAGAAATATCCTCTGCCGCATCTTTAGGACTGGCATATTTACCCGATTCAATATTTAAAATGTCTGCGTATATTGCACCAAGTTGTGAATTTAAGCCTTGCGGACCATCATTTGTATTATCGGCTAAGTACCAGCTTTTTGCGCTTGATGCCAATGAAACAATTGATCCCACTATTTTATCGTTAATATATAGTTGGGACATATCAATTCTCGGTGAAACTCTATCTGACTTTGTTCTCTGTTTGTAGTTCTGATTTAGTTTTGCAAGCGATTCTTTAGTCGTTAAAAACTTTAAAAATAACCAAGCTGCATCCTTATTTTTACTCTGTTCCGCAACACCCTCTGTCCAATATGATACGTAAGAAACGTCAACGTCGGTAGGTTTATTTTTCGGAAGTTGAGGAAGATTTACCGTTCGATATTTTAGATTGGGGTTTTCTTTAACGATTTCGGTTGAACTTTTACTTGGTCCTAAATACATTGCTACCTTTCCCAGTGCAAATGCCCTTGTTGAATTAGGAAGTGTCGAATTCCACACCCCCAGGTTCGTAAATTGTGTATAGTAAGATACTGCGTCGGTGGCTTTATTATCAACCGGATTTGCCGGATCAGCGCCATTCTGCAATAACATAAATCCCAATATATCTTGCCAATAGTCAACGTTTTTGGTATTTCCCAATGCAACTCCTGCCTGTATTATTTTACCCTCTTCACCCTTTTGAGTAAATTCTTCAGCCAACCTTCTTAGCTCGTCCCACGTTTTAGGGGGTGTTTTTGCGCCAGATGCAAAAATGTCTTCGTTTATAAATAGTGTTAACGCGTCATATTCCAAAGGTATTCCTATTATTCCTTTATTCGTTGTCATATCAGAAATAATTGCAGGATAAAAAGTCGAGTTATATTCCTCCGTAGAATAAATGGAATCCGGCATTACGGCAAGTTCCTCTAAAAACATATATGGCCAGCTATCATGAATTTCAAATATATCCGGACCGTTTCCTGCCGCAAGAGCGTTTGCGAGTCTTTCTCTATAATCTGTCGGAGACTGTTTGACATATGTAATTTTTACATTGGGATTTTGCTCTTGAAATTCATCTACCAACCCCGAAACGTCATTTTCTTCCAAAAACATTCCCCACCAAACAATATTTCCATTTCCACCACCATCCAATATAGGGTTCTTGCTCCTCGTTAAAGCAAAAATGATTACCCCAGCCAATAAGATAAAAATTAATACAAATAGAATTTTTTTAAGAAATCCACTTTTATTAACTGCTTTAAATGGCGGAGCGGTCTTCCCTATTGGGGGTTGAGGCCCGGTTGGGTTTTGAGAATTGGGGTTTAAATTCTCATCCCGAATATCTATTCCTCCAACGATTGCATTTTGCGGGCTCTGATTAATGGCCGGGTTCTGATTCGTTGGGCTGGCTTGGTTTTGATTGTTGGGAGAATTATTATTTTCCATGAATATAATTATTTTTAGCTACCTTCAATCAATTCTCATGATATCATACTATTTATAGTGTTAACTAATATAAGAAAGTTTCTAAAACAACCCTCGATCAAGCGTTGGGTTTTGAAGTTTTTGGTAGTTGCCTTTGCTTTTTCCAGCTTGGTTTTTTTATCAATCCTAGTATTTAACATTTATTATTGGGGAAGAATTTATAAAGGTGTGTACATTGCCAATACTTATGTCGGCGGTTTAGTCCCCGAGCAAGCCAAGAATCTTCTTTATAATAATCTAAATGGATTAAACAAAACAACTCTTTCATATGATAACCAAAATTACGATATTTATTTAGACGACATTGATTTTTCCTATGATATTGATAAATCTGTTTCGTCAGCTTATAAACTTTATCGGTCAGATAATATATTTTACGATCAGACAAATAGTATTAAATCTTTAACGAAAAATGTTGTGCTTGCCCTTGAATATAAACTTGATGAACAAAAACTAAAAGATAATTTATCAATAATTGCCGGACAAATTACGACAAACGACCCAGTTTTTCCTTCACTCAATTTAGTTAACGGAGAAGTCGTTATAAAAAGAGGGGTCCCGGGTGAAGAAGTCGATTATCAGAAACTGATCTCGTTAATCAGAAAAAACTTAGCCATTCAACAAAAAAATATTCTCCCGATTCCTGTTACCAAAATTGATAAAACATTAGATGATGAAGGCGTAAAAAAGCTGGAGGCGAAAGCTATGTCTTTAGTCAATAAGGCTTTAAGCTTGAAATTTGAGTATTATAATCTCGGTTTAATTGATAAGGACCTGGTTCCACTAACTTTGGTCAATAACGATCAACAAGATAATCTCGACGTTTTGATAACTAGGATAGAAAAAGAGGTAAATAGAGAGCCACAAAACTCGGTCTTTGTTTTTCAAGAAAGAGTATTAGAGTTTTCTCCTTCAAAGGATGGTATTTCAGTAGACAAAGAAAACCTTAGAAAATTAATGCTGCAGAATATCGAAGAGCTGGCTGATGGGGACGAAAAAAGTTTTGAAATCGAAATTCCGGTTATTAGAACACCCGCTGAAATTACTACAGCCGAAGTAAATAATCTTGGAATAAAACAATTAATCGGCAGCGGCAGTTCAAAATTTGTCGGATCGATTCCTTCAAGGATCCATAATATTGGACTCGCTTCCTCAAAAATTAATGGAACCCTAGTTGCCCCCGGAGAAATTTTTTCTTTTAATCAAAGGTTGGGTGACATATCCGCTTTTACTGGATATAAACAAGCCTATATTATCAAGGACGGAAGAACCGTTTTGGGAGATGGTGGTGGAGTATGTCAAGTTTCAACTACGCTTTTTCGTGCAGTCCTAAATGCAGGTTTACCCGTCGTCGAAAGAAAAGCTCATGCTTATAGAGTAAGTTATTACGAACAAGATTCCGCCCCGGGACTTGACGCAACTGTTTACGATCCGTTAACTGACTTTAAGTTTTTAAACGATACAGAAGGGCATATTTTAATACAAACTATTTTTGATCCTAAAAAATTTTCGCTGATTTTCGAAATATACGGAACGAGCGACGGTCGAAAATCTCAAATTACAAAACCGATTGTATCTGCAGTAATCTCACCGCCCGAAGACCTCTATACGGATGATCCGACGTTGCCTACTGGCACCATAAAGCAAGTCGATTTCAAGGCTTGGGGCGCGAAAGTATCCTTTAATTACTCTGTTGAGAGAAATGGGGAAATTATTTATGAAAAAACTTTTATTTCAAACTTTCGGCCGTGGCAGGCTAAATTCTTGCGCGGGACAGGACCTGCAAATTGACGAGAACTCCCATTCGTTTACACCTAAAGCAATGTCTCTAATCTGTCTAAAATTTTCCCAAATACTTCCTGTCTCTGTTTCTGTTCTACCTATCTTTTCCTCGTCTCTTTCGACTCGTCTTTGACTGACAGAGCGTTCATACGTTCCGTCGGGATTGTTTAAACTCAAAGTTTCAAAATCAACAACCACATCGTTTGTACCCGCAATAATATGCGCGGACTTAATTATTTCATCGTCAGATATACCCGATATTATGGTTATATTCAACCTGCATTTTTCTGATTCTTCGTCTAATGAAAATAGTTTTTTAAGTTCAGGCGTGAGATTAACCCAAACAGCCCCGCATGTAATTTCAGGATTAAGTGGACATGTTTCTCCAAAATTAAAAAAGGATTCTGCAGTTTTAGCAACCAGCTCACCGTATAAATCTGGTTTCTCTATTTGAGGCAATTCGGTCACTTCCGACTTCGCGTCCTCTATTGAAACATTTCTTTGAATTCCGAGTAATTTTTCGAGTGTTCCATAGCTCATATGAAAATATTATTTTATTTCTAACTTTTATGTAAACCATCAAAATCGCGTTTGCTCCGGATTAGGTTGTATAATTAGCCACATGGACATCGTTTATGTTGTAAACGAGGTTGAGATTATTTATAGATCTTGGGGGTATTTATTAATTTATTTAAGCAGCTTCGTTGAAATCTCCCCTTTTGGTTTTTTAATCCCGGGAGGATTGCTTGTTGCTCTTGGAGGTTTTTTCGCATACGGGAGTAAAACTACATTTCTCGGTGTAATTTTTTTTGGTTGGTTCGGCATGATGACTACCTTTTATTTGGGTTATTTCTTGGGTAAAAAAACCGGCTATTCAATTGCTAAAAGACTGCACCAAGAAAAATTCGCTGGTAGAGCAAAAATTCTCATTGAAAAACACGGTGCAATAATTTTAATTACTTCGCTCATGGCGAATTTAACCCGTTTCTGGATTGCTTATGTGGCAGGAGCACAAAATTATAGCTTGCCAAAGTTTACTCTTTACGCTGCGATTGCATCATTTTTCTGGAATTTTCTTTTAGTAACAGTCGGATATCTCGCAGGAAGCGAAAGACAAGAATTGGAAACCGGTCTTGCAAGGTTGGGAATTCTTGCCTGGGGACTATTAATCTTAGCAATTTGGATTATTTATTCAAAAAGCAAAAAGGAATTCTCTGAAATTAAATAGGCTGAATGAATATTAAAAAAATCAAAAACATAAAGGTCGAAGAGGTTGTTGATATTTTAAAGAGCGGGGGTTTAGTTATCATGCCAACGGAAACTTTATACGGCGCTTTTGTCGATGCCACAAATCCTCGCGCGGTTCAAAAGATTATTAAATACAAAAACCGTCCTTTTGGAAAACCGTATTCTGTTGCGGTGGAAAATAAAAAAATGGCAGAAAATTACGTAGAGTTAAACGAAACCGCAAAAAAATTATACCGAACCTTTTTACCCGGACCCGTGACCGTTGTCTCAAAAGGATTACACAAAGTTGCTCCGGGAGTTGAGTCAGAAAACGGAACTCTGGGAATAAGAATACCCAATCACAAGCTGGTTTTAAGCGTAATAAATTCTTTAGATAAACCGATCACGGCAACTTCGGCTAACGCAAGTTACCAAAAACGTCCTTACAAAATTTCCGATATTTTAGATAATATTTCAAATACGCAAAAGTCATTAATCGATCTTGTTGTCGATGCCGGGGAACTTCCAAATAACGAACCCTCAACCGTAATAGATACTACACTCGACGACCCCATTATCTTACGCCAAGGAGATGTTAAATTAAAAAATAAAGTCGAAATTTTATCAAAAAGTGAAGAAAATACTAAAAATATTGCGAAGGAGCTTTGGCAAAAATACGAAAAATATCATGGTAAAAGAGCTATTGTTTTCGCACTTGTTGGTCCAATGGGTTCCGGAAAAACAATCTTCACAAAAGGTCTGGGGCTTGCAATGGGAGTTAAAGACGATATTGTTTCACCAACCTACAACCTCGAAGAAGACTACGATGAAGGAAAACTCCATCACATAGATGCTTGGAGAATGTCGTCGGATAGTGAGCTTACTGATCTTGGTTTCGCCCAAAAAATTAGTAACAAAAATGTTGTTGCCATTGAATGGGCTGATCGGGTTATCAACGAAATTCGAACATACGATGAAGAGGCTGTTATTATTTGGGTAAAAATTAGGTATGCCAAAAGACAAAACGAAAGGTGGCTTTCGTGGGGCGCAACATAAAGAATTAATAGTAAATTAACTATAAAAACATGGCTCCCAACACTCAATTCAAAATACTATCCATAGATACAAGTTGTGATGAAACAGCAGCGGCTGTCACCGAAGGAAAAAAAGTTCTTTCAAATATTATTTGGTCGCAAGCGAGTCTTCATGCAAAATTTGGAGGTGTATATCCGTCGTTAGCAAAACGGATGCACAAGGAAAGAATCGGTTGGGTTATCGAAAAAGCGATTAAAAATTCAAAAGTAAAAATTAAAAATATTGATTCTATTGCAGTGACAGTTGGTCCAGGACTGGCAATAGCATTGGAGGTTGGAATTAAAAAGGCACTAGAATTTGCGGAAGCATACAATAAGCCACTCATACCAATTAATCACGTGGAAGGACACATCTTGAGCGTGTTGGCTCACTCAAGAAATCTCAAATCTCAAATCTCAAATCTCAAATTTCCTGCACTAGCGTTCGTAGCGTCCGGGGGAACAACCCAACTCATACTAGTCTATAAAATTGGGGATTATAAAATTCTTGCCCAAACTTCTGACGATTCATTGGGAGAAGCACTGGATAAAGCAGCAAGGATGCTTGGATTGGGTTATCCTGGTGGAGCAATTTTAGAAAAGATGGCGAAAAAAGGGAATTCTCAAACCTACCCGTTGCCAATCCCCATGCTTGGCCAAGAAGATAAATTTGTTTTCAGTTATTCTGGCTTAAAAACAGCTTTTTATAAACTTGTTGAAAAAGAAAAACCTCTAAATCAAGAGAAAATTCAAAACCTGGCGGCTAGTTTTCAGGACAAGGCCTTTAAACATGCTGTACGAATTATTCAAAAAGTTTTTGATGAATACCCCGCTAAAGAATTTTGGTTCGGAGGAGGCGTTGCGGCGAATTTAGAATTAAAGAAAAGGTTGAGATTTATCTGCAAACAAAAAGGGATGAAGATGCTAATCCCATATTCCAAAAAATTATGCACAGACAATGCCGCCATGATAGGAATTAGTGCTTATTACAGATTTAAGAGAAAGAAATTTCTTACGACAAGAGACTTTGACAAGGTCGATAGAATCCCAAGAGCAAAAGTCGACAAAAAACTCCCTTGGTAAGAAACACTTACTAAATGAAAAAAATAATACTTTTTGACATCGACTATACTCTAATAAACACGGATCTGATAAGATCTGCGAAAACTTCCCAATTAGCAAATGCGCTTAAGATTTCTGAAAAAAGTATAGCAACCTATCTTAACAACTATTCTTCTTCTCTTAATTCTTCGACTGATTTTGATCCAGACAAATTTATAAACTTTTTAACCAAGGATCACATATCTAATGAGTCTTTCATTAGAAATATTTTTTATCAAAATCCCGATATCTATAAATCTTCATTATATCCAGACACAATTTCAACCCTAAATAATCTATTCGGAGAATACGTTTTAGGAACATATTCAGAAGGAGTAAATGATTTTCAAATGACCAAAATAACTCAATCGGGCGTTTCCAAGTATTTAAATAAAAAACATATTAATATTTTAAAAAGAAAGCTTCAAACAAAAGAGTTAATTAAAATTCCGCAAAATTCTATCATTGTTGATGATAAATTAGAGGTAGTAGAAAAATTGAGTAAAATGAGCAACGTTTTCCCGGTCTGGGTTAACAGAAAAACCGCAGAGATACATAAAGAAATAAAGACTGTGTTTAAATTAGAGCAAATTCCAAATATAATTAACTAGTTATTTTTGGAAAAATTTCAGTCTCAATGATATTATACGTCAATGGATAAAGTTTATAACCATAGTTTGCACGAGCAAAATATATACTCTCTTTGGGAAAAATCAGGAGCTTTTACTCCTAAAGTCGACAAGAAAAAAAAGCCCTTCACGATAATAATGCCGCCTCCCAACGCAAATGACCCCTTACACATAGGACACGCCAGAGAGGTAGCAACCCAAGATGTTCTCATCCGTTACCACAGAATGAAAGGAGAAAGTACCCTATGGTTACCGGGCTCGGACCATGCCGGAATTGAGACCCAATATGTGTTTGAGAAACGTCTCCGCGAAAAAGGGAAAAGCCGTTTTGATTATAGTCGGGACACCTTATACGAAATGATTTGGAATTATGTCCAGGAAAATACAGGCATAATGGAAAAACAGCTAAGAGAGTTGGGGGCGTCTTGTGACTGGAGTCGCTTTAAATTTACACTCGACAAAAACATAGTAAAAATTGTCTACAAAACGTTTAAAAACTTGTACGTCGAGGGTCTAATATATAGAGGCGAAAGAATTGTTAATTATTGTCCTCTTTGCGGAACAAGTTTTTCTCAGCTCGAAGTAAATTATTTAGAGCGCGATGATGAGCTTTTCTACCTGGATTATGGAACTTTAACTATAGCTACAACAAGACCTGAAACGATTTTTGCCGATGTTGCTGTCGCAGTTAACCCTAAAGACAATAAAAATAAATATCTAATCGGAAAGATAGCCAAAATACCACTCATTAATAGAGAAATTCCAATAATTTCAGATAATCTAGTTGATCCTCAATTTGGCACCGGCGCATTAAAGGTTACTCCAGGTCATGACCCGGTTGATTTTGAAATCGGAGAGAAACATAAACTACAAGTTATTTCCGTTATCGACAGGGAGGGAAAAATGACAAACACTCCGGAAAAATATATTGGAATGAAAGCAAAAGATGCTCGAGCGGAAGTTATAAAAGACCTGGAAGAAAAAAACTGTATTGAAAAAAGAGAGAGTCTACATCACAGCGTTGGAGTTTGTTACAAACACAAAACCCCAATCGAACCGGTCGTTTCCAAACAATGGTTTATAAATATAAAACCCCTAGCTAAAAAGGCTTTAGACGCTCTAAATAAGGGAGAGGTAAAAATAGTTGCAAAAAGGTACGATAAAATTGCCAGACATTGGCTAAAAAACTTAAGGGACTGGAACGTAAGCCGCCAAATTGTTTGGGGTATTAGAATTCCAGCCTGGCGGTGTAACAAATGCCTTGAGTGGACAATAACTGAAGGCCCCCCTCCTAAAAAATGCTTAAGTTGCGGAAATGAAAAATTAACGCAAGATCCGGACACTTTTGATACATGGTTTTCGTCAGCACAATGGCCGTTCGCTACTCTTCTAAGTAACACAAATTCAAAACTCAAAATTCAAAACTCAAAATTTGTAGATGAAAATCCAAATTCCGACTTTAATTACTTCTACCCAACAAGCGTAATGAACCCTGCATATGATATATTACCTTTCTGGGTAATCAGAATGATCATGCTTGGGCTCTACTCCACCGGAAAAGCACCTTTCAGATCGGTGCTCCTTCATGGTTTAGTCAGAGATAAATTTGGCGTAAAAATAAGTAAGTCCAAAGGTAATGTTATCAATCCGATTGAAATGGTCGACAAATACGGCGCAGACGCACTAAGAATCGCTTCTATTTGGGGCTCACTAGTCGAAAACGATAACTCTTTATCTGAGGAAAATATTCGTGGACAGAGAAATTTTTCTAATAAAATTTGGAACGCAGCAAGATATGTTTTTATTTTACCTACTAATAATATGGGTGGTTATAAAAAAGCCCCTTCGTCTCACAACTTTGAGGATAAGCAGATTATTAAGGATCTTAAAACAACGATTAAAATTGTAACTAAATCTCTTGACAAATATCGTTTAAATGAAGCTGCCGAAGAAATTTATAATTTCTTTTGGAACAAATTTGCAAATGGTTACATTGAGAAAACTAAGACTAGACGTGGAGATGCTCAAAAAACACTAGAGTATGTACTTCAAGAATCGCTTAAACTCTTGCATCCTTTTATGCCGTTTGTAACAGAAACAGTTTGGCAACAAGAAAATGAACGTTTCGATTCCACCTTTCTGATTACTTCTTCCTGGCCTAAATAAACTACTGAGGGTCCAGAGTTAGACTCGATGGATTTTAGGGAGTTTGAATAAAAGAAAAAGAACTTATGACCTTATCTATCTGCTCCGGAACGGTGCTGATTGAATAAGACTTATCATCTTTTTGAATTATTACTATTGAACGATCTTCCTCCTGAGTTTTATCTCCCGAAGTATAATTTAAAATTACAGCATAAAAATCTCCCATCTTAATTTCCTGCTCATTATCTAATCGGGCGTTTCCTTCTCTTGCTATGTCATTTTTGACATTTTCAACGTCTCTACCTTTTTCCGATTGTCTAATACCAATAGCCACTCCCTTACCTAAAGAGTATTTGTTTTCTTCAAATTTAACAAAAAATATATAACCACCCTGGTTTTTGAATTCTGTTTTATACAGAAGCTTTGGGTGCAAAAACTTAAAACCATATTCCTCGTTGGCATATTCGCCCCAATCCGAATTAACAATTAATTCGTCGGGTTTATTAACTTTTTCCTCCATCGGCGCAATTACATTTACCTTTTGAAGGTTTAATTTAAAAAAAAGAAATATGCAGACTGCGACAAGACTAATAAATAAAACTCCCGCACCTAAAGATAAGGATTCACCAACTCTTTTCTTCGTATTGTTTTTTACATCCATCAACATTAAAAATTGCTTTTCGTCGAAGTAGAAACTTTCAGAATAGTTTCCTTAATTATATTTCATTCTTTGGATTCATCAACAGAAGATTCTTGAGCGGCAACTTCGCCTGCTGCTTTTTCGTCTGGAGTTTCGGCAACCGTTTCCTCGCTAGGTGCTTCAGTGGGAGCAACTTCTTCCTCTTTCTTGGGCGGCTCCACTTTAACAATTATTTTGTCTAGGTCCTCTTTTATTTCCACTTTGGTTTTGTCTACCTTAAGGTCTTTTACTTCTACTAGTTGATCGATCTCGGTTAATAAGCTAAGATCTATTTCATATTTTTCAGGAAGGTCCCCCGGCAATGCTTCTACCTCAATTTCGTTAACGTATTGTACAACCGTACCCAAACCCTGTTTTTCTAATGACGATTCTCCCCTTAGTTCTACCGGAATATGTGCTACCACTTTTTCTTTTAAGTTTACTTGTAAGAAATCTGAGTGGATTGGCAATTCGCTTACTGAATCGTATTGAATATTGTGTATCAAAACCGGAAGTTTTTTACCGTCTAAATTGATCTCAACGATTGACGTCTCCCCCGCTTCTTTAAAAACCTTACTAAATTGAGAAAGATCAACCTGGATAGACTCCGATTTTATGTTTTTCCCAAAAATATTTGCAGGTAATATACCCTCTTTTCTTAATCTCTTTACCTTTCTTCCCGTGTCTTTTCTTACTTTAGCGTCTAGTGTTATATTATTCATTTTCCCAAAATATACGCGAGGTAAAATCCCGCGTTAAAGGTGTATTATATACAAATGTCCCATCTTCGGTCAAGTTGCCATAAGTCGGAAGGGTCTCAGTAGGAAGTTTACTTGCGGTATTTACTTTTATCTCCGTGTTAATTTTGTTAACACCCGATTGTTTTTTCCAGGATAAAATATATTCGCCTTCGACATCCTTTTTCAAATCGGTCCCGCTTTCCCAGGAAAGAATAATTGCCTTAGTAAAATTATTTGGTAAGTCCAAAAACAAACCTGCTTCCTTATAATTTTTATAACCCACCATCTCGGGATCAAGAGTTTCTTTAGAGTTGTTACCCAGTATTTCTACCTTGCTGAATCCCGCGTCTTGAGGAACTAATGTTCGAAAGTAAGCTCTGTAATTCGATCCTGTTTGATTATATAAATAATAAACCAATTTTCTCTTTATAATATTTTCTTCAATAGACACTTCTAAACTCGCTTGCCTTATTATTTTATCCGCCAGCCCCCCCTCTATTGTGGATTCGTTTATTGCTACTAAATCCGCGTAACAATTTTGACCGCAATCCGGTTTGTTTATTGATCCATCCCAACCAAGGTCAGCTAAAACACTGGTCAGTTCGGTGTTATTGTTAAAAATCTGTATTTGTTTGTCGCTTAATCCGTTATATAAGTCGGTAATTAAATCAACTTTGCTTTTCTGGTCCAATAATTTTAAATCGGAAAAAAGATGGGTTAATAAATATTTTGATTTTTCAAAGTGATTATCTTCTTTATCGTCTAAAGAAGTTTTATCTGTTTTTGGTCTTATCAGGTTTTCTTTTTTGGACACGATATTTTCCAAAAACGAATAGTTTATACTTACTACCCCATCTATTTTTTCATCTATCGATTTATCAACGAACCACCCCATCCTAGATGCTGAACTTGGAAAATCTAAACTCCAGTTGGCATCTTCAACCAACCACCTTTCTTGGTTTAAATATTTTTTTAAAGGATAAGGTGGAACAACTTCACCCTTTAAATTATTGTCAATATAGTTTGGTTCGTAATAGTTATTTTCAACTAATTTCCAGTTTGAAAATTTTATAACTCCAAGTGTCACTAGTCTCCCTCCTCCTGGTCTTAATATGTTGTCGTTCTGTGTCACAACCAGGTAAGACTTGGTCGAGCTCGCAGCAAAAATCTGATCAGCTAAGCCAACAATTTCTTTAAATAAGTAAAGTTTATTTCGCAGGTCTTTAAGGCTTTGATCTCCCAACAATAAATTATTAATTATCTGATTAACAAAATTATTGTCTTTTATTTCGGCCTCCAAAAATCCTAAATCCTTATTGGCTAAATCTAATTCCAAATAAATGTTGTTTACCACTTGCTCGTCCAACTTGCTTTCACTGGATAGGTTATCTAGCGATTCCGAAATATATTTATATAGTGTTACCTGTTTTAGCAGAAGCAGTGTGATTCTTTGCAATACTGTGCCCGTTTTTTCAGTAAACAAAAAATACTCACCGACGTAAGGAATGTGTACCAGCTTTGCAGAATATTGCGAGGAAATATCAAAAAGATTTATAGATGCTTCAAACGAGAGTCGTGGTGAGCCGACTTCTTTTTCAATTAAAAAGTTTTTGGCTAAATACAAATTTGTGAGACCAATAAAAAGTAAGGCGGCCGGAAACATAAAAATAATAATAAATAAAAGTACCAGCTCCTTAATAACACCCTTATATGATTTAGGAATCAGCATATTTAACAATTTGTTTTTGTTAATATATTTATGGACATGATTGCCAACTCTCGGTTTTGTTTCAATATATCGTGTAGTCTGTTGAAACTCGTGTCCGGATTTTGAAATATTACTATTGTTCGCCTCCCCCTCTTTGAGTAATAAGTTTAGTTTGTTCGAGGCATAAACACTTAACTTCTTGAGTCCGCTCTCTAAATCTCCTGAAATAATTTTAGTCTCACCTTCTCGAACTACTTCCTCTTCAAAATTTAACAAGTTAATTTTAAGGTGAGGAAAAAATTTATTAATTATTTGTAAAAGCGAGTGTTTGGTCAGGGGTTTAGAAATAAGTCTATTAACCTTTCCATATCCAGATAGAGAAAAAAGGGTTCTAATAATATTTTTATAAACTTCATTAGAGTCTTCCGGAAAATAATAGTTTCTTGCTATTAAATTTAAGTGCTTTTTTTTAATATTCAAATTAAGAAAATTACTAAAAACATTTACTTCTTTATTTTTTGACTCGATGTCCAATAAATCACCCAATAATAAAATCGCGGCATACAATCTGTTTTCTTTTAAAACAATTTCTTTGATTTGATTAAAATAATCTCTTTGATTTTTGTTTAAAAAAATATCGAATAAAAATAATGTTTTAGTTTTATTTCGTTCGGAGAGATCGAGAATATATCCGAAGTCTGTTAATTTGATATTTAGTTTTCTATCTGACGAGACGTCAAGGTTTTTTAATTCGGAAAATATTAAATAGTTAACACGTAATTTTTCTATTTTATCTCTTTCTCCGAAAATAATTGTCCTACAATGTTTCGATTCTAATAAACTGGCTAGTTTTAAATTAAAATAATTTCTTTCGCCAAAAATTCCGACGGTGGTAAGGTATTCGTCCAAGTTGTTTTCTTGGATGTTTTCATAAGTACTCATGACAATCTAATCCTAGATTAATAGAGGTGGCTTTTCAATGATTGTTAAATCTATTTTTAAATTTTTTAAACTAACTTTCGAGTGAGGAGGAAATTAAATCCATGTATTAGTCTAATATAAAAAGCTTTAACTTTAATAAATTAAACTTTTTTTCTAAACGGGTTGAGGGTTGAGAAAAAACTAGAGGATATCCGTCGGGGACGTGAAATTTGATATCATTTTCATTCTAATTGTCCAATTTTATCGAGTTCTAAATTGACAAGTTTATCAGCCAATTTATTTTTTTCGCGGCGAACATAATTAAAGGAAATGCTTTTATTAATTTTTAAAAGTAACTTTTTTAATTCTACATATAAAGTTTTTAAATTCTCACTTTTTATTTTATACTCCCCTCTTAATTGTCTTACTACCAATTCCGAATCCAAAAAAAACTCGACTGACTCAAGCCGACTTAAATCATTAATAGCTAACCATTTGGTTGCAAGAAATACGGCGCTATATTCTGCCTCATTATTTGTCTTTTTTCCCAGAAAGATCGATTCTTTGTGGACCACCTTTCCTTTACTGATTACGATAAAGGCTGACGCCGCAAGACCGGGATTGCCCCTTGCTCCACCATCGGTGTATATTTTTATGATGCCTTCGAGCATTAAAGTATATTAAGAAGTTTAACTATTTAGGAGATACAATCAAATACCTATTTTCTCCTTCGCCCTCGGATTTAGTATCCACACTTTTATCTTCCGAAAGGTATAGATGCACTAGTCTCCTTTGGCCGGGAGTCAAGTTATAAAGTACTTGGGATTCCCCTGTTTCTTTTGCACGATCTTTGGTCTGTTGGGCTAACTGTTCCAATCGTTCTTTCTCCTTTTCTAACCAATCACCAATGTTCACAACCACCCTATACCACTCGCCCGTTCTTTGTTTCAAAATCAAATTTAGTACTGTCTGGAGAGAATAAATAGTTTTTCCCCTGTTTCCTATTAATAGCCCCGCTTCTTCTTCTGCCTCAACGTTCACCATAAATGTGGCGTTCTCTTTATCCTCGACTACAGTGGCCTTTGCATCAGTGCCTATTAAATTGAAAAGTTTGTTGGAAATCTCTTCCAGTATTTTCTCTGTCGGCTTCGTTTTTTTACTTACTTTTTTACTTACTTTAGTGGGTTTTTTTGTCGCCATAATTTATTTTGTCTACCGGGAAAGTATATCATTTATTTTAAAACTCTAATAGTTTTATCGAAAGATTTTTAAATCTTTGAATAAGGTGCCAATTTTTACGTCGCTGGAAACAAGTTGTTTATAGGCCTGCGCCCCTGAAAAAATTAGCCAATACAGTGCAAGCCCAGAAGCAAATCTTAACCCTATAAAAATTGTTATAAGTGGAAAGGTGTAAGTCATAGACTTTTGCATCGCAACCTGAAAATCGTCGGTTGATTCTTTAGTTTTTTCCGCTATTTTTTG
>Ga0209341_10000491_pt1 | contig 40936 bp, 75 predicted proteins | sample RifCSP13_2_FD_184020 | JGI IMG/M metagenome (GOLD analysis project Ga0209341, IMG submission 184020) | Soil microbial communities from Rifle, Colorado - Rifle CSP2_sed 13_2 (SPAdes) (version 2) | ecosystem: Environmental > Terrestrial > Deep subsurface > Rock core/Sediment | place: Rifle...
CCCGCCGCTGCACGCCGGCCGCCGGACACGCCGTATTGGGACACGCGGTGTCCGCCCACAGCGGCACCTCGACCGCAGGCCCGTCCGCACGCTCCACAGACCGGCAGTTCGGGCACGCCGTGAGGCCGACCGCATACCGGGTCGAGCACGATGCGCAGATCTCCAGCGACATGTCAGAGCACCCCCGGCGCGATGTAGACGTCCACGACGCCGCCCTTGGCGTTACCGGCGGCAGCCACCACGAGGGTGTAGCCGCCACCGTGAGCCCACTGCCTCACGAACGTCTCCGTGGCGCCCTGAATGAACGGCACCTTGTGTGTGCCCGTGACGTTGGACAGGTTCGCGCCGATGCTCGTGCCCGCACCGTTGTCCAAGATGTTGACCCCATGCACATCGCAGGTCATCGTCACGTCGTACAGGTCGGTCGGCTGCGTGCCGCCGGAGTCCGGGGTGAAGGTGACGGCGATGATCGTCCCCGGGGGCAGGGTCACCGAATTCCCGGACACGTCGCCGGACGCGTCCGATGTCCAGTCGAGGCTGTACTTGCGTACCCCCGCCCCGCCCGCCACCGCGGACGACGTCAGCGTCACCGACCCCGCCATGTCAGGCTGCCGCCGACGCGGTCAGCGGAGCCCCGCCACGCTCACCGGCCAGGTTGCACACCAGCGGGTTGAACCAGGCCGCACCCGCACCGACCATCGCGTTGTTGAAGCCGTTCGCGTCGTTGGTCGCGGACTTGACGACGCAGTCGATGAGCAGGCCCGTCGTCGATGCGTGCAGAGTGATGCCCGCGTCGGTGGTGGCGTGCTGCTGCTCCACGTAGACGCCCTTGGCGAGCATGTTGGTGTTCGCCGCAGTCGTCTCCAGCCCGGCAGCGGCGAACAGGCCGATCGCCCAGAAATCCTCCACCCGGAACCCGTCCACAGCCGCGGTGACCTGGCATGCCGACGCGTTGGCATCGCCGGTCCCGCTGCCGAGGAACTTGAACCGCTTCACGGTGCCGCGTGCCGCGCCAGTACCGAAGCCGAGGAAGTCCACGAACTGGGAGGTGGCGGCATTGTCGCGGGCCTCCATGTCGAGGACCGTCACATCGGCGCCGGTGACGAGGATCCCGGCGGTCACGTCGATCGTGCCCGACGTGGTGCACAGGACGTTCTCGACGGTGCAGTTCGCTCCGGCGATCGTCCATGTTCCGGCGGCTGCGGTCCATGTGAAGGTGGCGCGTGCGGAACCCTTGCCGAGGCCGACGACGCGCACACCGGCGATATCCATGGCGATGGCTGCGGCGCCGCCGATGGACTCGGTGTGGCCGGGCATCAGGTACACGACGTCGCCCGAGGTGACGGAGTCGCTGCTGAAGGCGTAGGCGAGGGTGTCGAACGGGGCGTCGGGGGACACCCCGTATCCGGCCGCGTCGCTGCCGGTCGCACCGTCGACGAACCACACGTCGCCGGGCGCCTGGTCGATCCCGGCGAACGTGTAGATCCCGCCCGGTGTGTGGCGGGAGAACAGGGTGCTGAAACTGGACTGAGTGGAAGCCATGGCTGGGTGTGGTCCTCTCTCAGCTCAGGGGGGCGACGAGGTTGGCGGGCGTACGGCCCACGGCGAGGTCACGCAGGATGTATAGAGCGCAGCCGAGTTGCGCACCCGCCGAACCGGTGTCAGCCACATCGACCGAGATGTAGTCGAACGTGTCGGACAGCTGAGTGGATTCCAGCTCGATGACGTAGATGCCCTCGCTTTCGGCGGAAGTGGCGTTCAGTGTGATCGTGGACCCGGCGGCCTGAGTGACCGCAGTCCACGTCTCGTCGCCGTCGAGGGTGGTTTCCTGCTTCCGGTAGTGCTTGGTGAGCTCCGCCAGAACCTGGGATGTGCCGCCCGAGCTTGCGGTGTGCTCGTTCAGGGTGATGACCGGGTCATCGTTGGCGGTGCCTGCGCCCTTGTAGAAGACGATGGTGACGCCGCCCGCGTTACGGAGGGAGACGCGCTTCCCGGTGTTCGTGCCGGTCTGTGTGTCCACCGGGGTGAAGCAGGTGGAGATGTCGAAGAGACGGCCGAGGCCTTCCATGGTGCCCTCCTGGAGGGGATTGATTGCCTCTGTGGATGTGGCCCCGGTCAGGGCGTTACTGCTGGCCGGGGCTGGCGGTTGGTCAGGCGCGGGCCGCGATCTTCACGAACGGGCTGAGGGTGTTGGATCCGGTCTGAGGTGTGATGGCGCTCTGAATCCAAGGCCGTCCGTCGACGCGGGTGATGAACCGCATCGCCGTCTGGTCGTTGGCGAACTTGTAGTGCGGCGACGTGTCGGCCATGAGGGTCTGCCGGTCGCCGATCAGGTAGTACGACAGGTCGACGAAGTTGATGTCGCCCGCACTGCCGACGCTGGCCGCCTTCTCGCAGAAGTACACCGGCCGCCCGAGGATGGTCATCGGGTACTTCTCGGCGCCGTTGGTGAACCAGATCGCGGAGCCGCCGGTGCCGACATTGAGGGCCATCTGCGCGAGCTGCGGCATCGTGTCGATGTGTGCGATCCACACGGCTGACCCGAGGGAGGACGGCAGCATGCGGGAGTACATGTTGACGATGTTCGGCCAGGTGATCGTGTTCGCGGTCTGCCCGGCATCCTTGGTGACGGGCACGGCGGCATCCGCGTTGAGGAAGCCGAGGGGCTCGCCCGCGCCGGTGCCGGAGAAGAACGCGACGTCCTCGAACCAGGAGATGGCCTGCGGGAACACCTGCCCGATGAACGACTCCAGGCTGATGACCGAGTCGGTGAACAGCTCATTGGGGACTTCGGAATACGCGGTCAATTTCTTGGCTTCGAGCTTCACGCGGCCGAACTTGGCGTTCGTGTCGGTGAGCGCCCCGGACTCCTCCGTCCAGTACGCGATCACCCCGCCGAACACCGAGGAGGCGTTCGACGTGGTGTCAATGGTCGGGAACGGGACCGTGAGCGTCTCCATCGGGATGACGCGGGCGAGCGGCCGGATCAGGGACTTCTCCAGCGCCACCTGAAGCAGCTCGGAGCGCAGATACTCCGGGATCAGGAATCCGCCGTCGGACGGCACCGTGCTGCCGAAGCTGTTCTGGATCTCCCGGATCTTCCCCTGAAGGGCGAGGGCTTCCGGGGTGGCGGCCTTGTGCCAGGTCGCCTTGAGGAAGTCCCGGGTCCCGCCGGGGAAGAGGCTGTCGACCTTCGCGCCCGGGGCGTTCGGGTTGTAGCCGGCCGCGCGCGCGGCGGAGGGTGCGCTGGCGGGGGTGAGGTCGAGGCGTCGGGCCGTGTTGGTGGGGTCCTTCACGCCGAGCTCGGCGAGCATCTTGGCGACGACCTTCTCGGTCTCGTCCTTGATCTGCGCCTTGATCTCGCCTGCGTCATGCCGGTTCGCCGCGTACTCCTTGGCGAAGTCGGCGACCCAGCCGCGCATCTCGTCCTGGGTAGTGAACTTGGCGAAGAGTTCGGGGTCGGAGAATGCTTCGGCGAGTTCGTCCTCGGTGCGCGGGACGGCGATGGTGGGTGCCATGGGTGCCTCCTTATGGGGCGGGTTGCGTCGTCGCGCTGGACGGCGGGTTCAGGTGGGCGACGCGGTCCCGCCAGGTGGGGGCTGCCGGTCGGGCGGGTTTGAGGTGGGCGGTGCGTGCGGCGAGTCCGGTTGCTGCGATGGGCTCGGGGGTGGCCGTGGCGGGCGCGGGCCGGCTGGCTTCGATGAGGGCTGCGGCGAGTGCGGCCGTGTCGAGTTGCACGACGATCCGCTGTGCTTCGGGGGTGGTGGCCGTCTGGTCGGCGCCGTCGTTGTAGGCGTCGAGGTGTGCCTGAAGGTGGCGTTCGGCTTCGTCGCGCTCGGTGTCCGTGAGGCCTTCGGTCTGCGGGAGGCGGGCGAGGGCGTTGCGTACGGCCGCGACGGACGCGGCGCCGGGAGTGCCGTCGGCGTCGACGAAGTGGTGCGGGAGGTTGCAGGCGTCCTTGGGGAGGCTGCCGTCCTCGGCGCGGGTCTCGTCGTAGACCGCGTACACCTTCTTCACGGTGGCCACCGGCAGTGGAGAGGGGAGGCGGCCAACGTTGACGCCCTTGTCCCATGTGCCGTCTTCGACTGCCGTGTTGTGGGGGGCGACGGCGGTGTCGGTGACGGCCGGCGTGGCGGGTTCGGGGGTGACGGAGGCGCGGAGGGCGTTCGCGATCTGCTCGCCGAGCGCGGTCCCGATGTCGATGGTCAGCGTCGACTTGTCTTCCGGCTGCTTCGGGCCCTGATAGCCGTAGGCGGCGAAGTCGAACGACTTCCGCATCTCCGGTTCGGGCTCGGGCTGGTCCTCGCCGCGCTTGGGGATCGGCATGCACTCGTCCGCGAGTCCCGCCTCGACGGCTTCCTCGGCGGTGTACCAGGTCTCGGCGCGCATGAGTTCGCGCCACTCCTCGCGGGTGCCGCCCGCCTTCGCCGCGTAGGCGTCGGCGATGTTTCCGGAGATCTTGTCGAGGAGATCCGCCATGTCCTGCATGTCCTGCGCGTCCCCGAGACACATCCCGGACGCGTCATGACACATGATCATCGCTTGGGGCTGGACCACTACCCGGTCGCCGGCCATGGCGATGACTGATGCGATCGATGCGGCGATGCCGTCCACCTGGACGGTGACCTCGGCCGGGTGAGTGCGCAGGGCGTTGGCCAGAGCAATGCCCTCGAACACCGAACCGCCAGGGCTCGACATTCTCACCCGGAGCTTCGGTGCGGTGATGGTCTTCAGCTCGGCGATGAAGTCCTCAGCGAGGGTGCCCCAGCCCCCGATCTCGTCGTACAGGAACAGCTCTGCCTCGTCGGCGGCGATGTTCTTGAACTGATACCAGGGCTGGTCGCCCCGGGCGCGCATGCGCAGGCCGGGGATGCGGTCGGGGAGGTCAATGAACGGCATCGGGTTACGCCCCCTTTCGGGCGGCGTGCGCGGTGGCCTGTTCGGGGGCGGCGTTGGTGATGCATGGGTATGCGTCGGCCATCGTTTTATGCCTCCCGTTCGGCCGTGACGGGCGGGTCGGCTGCGCGGTCACGTGGCTAATTGTGCACTACGGGAGCAAGTTTTGAACGTGTTCATTATGCCTCTGACCTGCTATTACATAGCTGTGCACGCCGGATCCGGCCACATGTTGCATATTTATGCGATACATTGGCGCCTGCGCGGCAGGGACGGGCGCGGCAAGGCAGGGCTCGGTCTGGTCCGGCGAGGCTTGGCAAGGCTCGGAGCATCACCCGCAGGAAGGAGACGGCACATGCCCTTCAAACCCAAAGGCGACACCGCTCAATGGCGAACCGTCTACGACCTGTTCAAGAAAACCCCCGTTAACGGCACCATCACCTACGACACCCTCGCCAAAGCCCTCAACCTCAACCCCAAAACCCAACGCCCCCGCATCCAAGCCGCAGCCCGACAAGCCGCAAACCGGCTCCTGAAGAACGACGCACGCGCCGTCGAGAACGTCCCCGAAACCGGCTACCGCATCGTCACAGCCGCCCAGCAAATCCCCCTCGCCGGGAAGCAGATCGAGAAGGCAGGCAACGCCCTCGACAAGGGCCACGACCTCACCGAGAACGTCCGCCTAGACGAACTCACCAGCGAGGAACGCCAGATCGTCAACAGCATGACGCTCGGGTTCGCTCAAGTCGCCCAGTGGGCGCGGCAGATCAACCGGCGCGTCACCGACCACGAAGACCGGCTCACCGACGTCGAAGCCGAACTCGCCCGACTCCGCGACGCGAAGCAGCCGGGCGAGCAGGAGCGAGGAGGAGGCTAACTCCGATGGCCCGCCAGGTAGACGAGAGCAGCACGCAGCCGCCCCGGGTCGTCCTGGAAGTTGCCGAGCGCGGTGTTACAAGCGTGGCAGAGCAGACCCCTGATGCACTTACCGCAGGTCTTCCGCGACGTAGGGCAGCAAGCATGATCGTGGTCGACGTGGAAACGGCTGGTGCGGATGTCCGTGGGGGAGTCAATCCTGCATATGGCGCACGCACCGCCCTGCGCGTCGAGCATGGCCTTGTACGCCTCCAGCGACAGCCGGTATTTAGACCACAGAGAACCGCGAAGGGCCAACTCGGGGTCGTCCACGCGACGTCGCGCCTGAGCTGCCGCGTTTCCATTCAGGCATGCTGTGCACGCAGGCTCACCCGCATACATGTGCGCGTGATACCCGGCCCGGGTTCCGGTTCGCCCCTGCGGATGCGTCGCAGTCGGTCGCGCGCACAGCGGGCCGAAGTCGTGCGCATCAGCAGCCTCCCGGCATTCGCCGCATGGCCACTGTCCAGCCGCTACGTGTGCGAGGTATCCGTCGAGTGTTCCTTGCTGTCCGTTCGGGTGCTTTGGAGCGGGGGCCAGGCAGGGGCTCGTCGCCATCCGCTTCCGACGGGCCCGCTCAGCGCTCTTCGCCCGCTCGCGCGCCAGGAAGACGGGGCTCATGTTCGCCTTCCGTTCAGCTTCCTTGGCGCGCCAGGCATCCATGCACGGCCCGCAGACAGGCTCCCGCTTCCCCCGATGGGTGATGTAGCCCGTTGGAGTTCCCGTGCTGCCGTGGGGGCGCCGCTTCGTCGAGCGCGCACAGGCGAGGGTAATCTCGGTCATGTCGATCTGCTTTCTCAGGTCGGCCATGCCCCCGGACTGTTGACGCAGTCGCGGGGGTCTTCTCATGGTCATTTTACGCCGGGATGGGTCCAAGTGCCCCGGCATCTGGGGAAGTTGACGCAGGTCACAGGCTGCACGCCGCCCCTGAGATTCCCCTCCGCCGAATGCGGCACCACCACCACGAAGGAGGCCCCCCGTGCATGACCCGCTGACCGTCGCGTTCGAGATCCGCCGCCCCTGGCCAGAGCGCTCGCCTCTTCCCGCGGCGGGCCACGCGTCCGTGCGCTGGCGCATCCGCCTCCACCACACCTGCACCCCCAGCTGCGGCCAGGACCCGCCCCACCGCGACGGAGCATTCCCCTGGTGGCGCCCCTCCAGCTACAGCGCGTTCTGGCGCCTGGCCGGCCGCGACTACTACTTCCCGTCCCTGATCACTGTGTGGCATCGCGAGCCCGGCGGACGCGATGGCCTGTCCGTGTGCAGCAAGCGCGTCCAACGCCGCGACGGCACGTGGAGGCGCACGCGCGGCTGGCGCTGCCACATCCACCATTACAAGATCCAGTTCCGTACCTACCAGCAGCTCCGGCGGCGACTCCTCACCCGCTGCGCCTGGTGCGGCCAACGCTCCGTCAAGGGCGACCAGGTCAACATCTCCCACCAGTGGGGCGGCCCACGCGGGCGCTGGTGGAAGGGCGAGCCCGGCCTGTTCCATCACGACTGTTCGGCCATCAAGTCCGCGCACGCCACCTGCGTGTGCGAGTGGCCCGTGCTGGAGCACGACACCTACGGCAAGTGCGCCCGCTGCGAACGGTCCCGCTCCTTCGGTACTACGGCCGAACACCTGCCGCGACTGCGGGAACTGGCCGCGATCCCGCACGGCGGGCGCCACGACCGCACCGAGGAGACCCCGTGAGCGTCTGCGCCACCTGCCTCCAGCCCGGCCTCCCCGATGGCGGGCACGACTGCCCCGGCCTCGGCGACATCCAACTCACCCGCCAACTCGGCCACGGCGTCCGCGTCGACACCGCCCCGGCCCGCGCCCAGATGGCGCTCAACGTCCTCACCGAACACGGCTGGGGCGCGGCCCTGGTGGGCGCCGATCAGGTCAACATCGCCGACCAGGCCCTGTACCAAGTCGTCGGCTACGACGCGGAGTCAGCGGCGCTCATCCTCGAACTCGCCGAAGACTGGCGGACCAGCCCGGCCGCCACGGTCCGTTCGCTGCCCGAGCGTGAACTGCACGACGCCATCCGGAAGATGGCCCGCATCGACCCCGACTGGTTCCGGGGCGCCACACAGGCCATGGACCGGATCGGCCAGGCCGAGAACGTGCACGCCGTCCTCGGGGGCATCCCGCCCGCCCGGGACATAGAGGGCACCACCGTGTGCACGCCGATCCCCGCCGAGACGCTCACGCGCATGTCCGAAGTCCCGGCCGAGCTGCTGACCGAGCAGCAGCGCACCCGCGCAGACAACGCCGAGGCGCGCCTCCGTCTCGTCCGCGAAGCCCTCGTACGCGACGGCTACTTCACCGCCGACGAGGTCGGTGACGACATCGCACCCCGGATCACCGAACTCGCCACTGTTCGCGAGCTGGCGGCGCGCGGATTCTTGGACGAGCGGGACGCGGCGCAGAAGCGCGCGCGGCAGGCCGAGGCCGAACTCACCCGCCTCCACGCAGGCGAGGAGCATGGCTGGGACCCGCTCACGGTCCCCACCCCCGGTCAGTGGATCGCCCGCTTCAATCAGGCGTCCGCTGAGGAGCGCCTCGATGTGGCGAGGCGGGTCATCGGCTACACGGCGACGGCCGGCGAGTGCTTCGAGATGAACCACGTGCGGCGTCTCGAAGAGGACCGGCAGGCGTGGGCGACCGTCGCCCGCGTGACGGGGCTCCGGGATTCCTGGCTGCTGATGACGCTGGAGCCGGGCCAGGTGCGGCGCCTCCTCGATGCGGTCACCCGCGCGCTGGAAGAGCCGGAGGAGCCGGGCGCGGCCGAACCCCCGTCCGGCTTCGTTCCCTTCGCCCGCCCGGAGCACATCGCCCAGGGTGAGACGTCTGGTGATCCGCTGGTCGTCGAGCCGTACCGCAACGACCGGGGTGAGAGCGCCTGGGTGTTCCGCTGCTGGGGCGCCAGCACCTGCGACGGCTGGTTGTCGCTCGACCACTACACGCAGGAGTCCGCCGAGCGTGCACGGGACCGGCATGCTGCCGAACGCCACCCCGAGGAGCCCCTCCCCATGGCCACCAACGACCGCCGCGAAGTCGTCGCCGACACGATTCGCCGCTTCCCCTTCGACGACTACGGCCTCGACAGCGTCTCGTACCTGCTTGAAGAGTCCCCGGACACGCAGGAGTGGGTGGCCGCGCTCGCCGACGCGATCGTCTCCGCCCTCGGTCAGCCGAAGGGGCAGACCGCACCCAGCCCGAAGGGCATCGCCATCGACCCGCCCGACGGATCAACCATCCTCGCCGCCCGGCACCTCGACGCCACCGAAGGGCCCGTCCAGGTCGGCGCCTTCGTGAACACGGCGACCCGATCCGCGATCACCACCGTGCTCCGCTATATCGCCAAAGCCCACAACAGTCCCGCGGTGCTCACCGACGCAGACGGCCGCACCATCTGCACCTGCACGTACGACACGCCCTGCGGCTGCGGCACCAGCGTCCACTACACATCCCGGGAGCAACCCATGCCCGACGGCAAGCCCGACTGCACCGCCACCATCGAAGGCCCCCACGTCCTCGGCGGCGGCCCCGTCCAGTGCACCCGCGAGGCCGGACACCCGGAGAACCACGTCGGGCCCCGCATGGGCGACGCGGGCAAGACGCTGTGGACCGACCACCACGCCGGCGCCACCCCGCACCGTGCGCCGGCTGAAGGGGAGTCGACCCCGTGAGCGCTCCTCTCAACCTGACCGCCGAGCAGCTCCGGAGGCTCGGTTCCGCACTCGACGCGATGGCCGACATCACCCGCACGCACGGCGTGGACCTCGCCCCGCACGGCAGGCAGTACCTCGGGGTCGACGACAACACCCTGTCGTTCTCGTGGGATGGCAGCGCGTACGTCATCGACGACCGCAACGGCGACTGAGGAGCAGACGTGTTCTACCTGATCCCGCTCGGCCTGCTCGCGGCCCTCTTCCTCGCCATGCCCTGGCTGGCGGTCGCGTTCTCCAAGTACTGCGACGCCGTGAACCGGTTCCTCGCCCGACGGAAGCCTGTGGACGGCGCCACATGCTCCGCCTACCGGGTGCCCGCCACCTCTGCCGACAGTGGCCTGTGTGCCAGCTGCGGCATGTTCGACTACAAGCACCGGAAGTCCTCGTGATCCGTGACCCTGACGCGCTGCGCACCGTGTGGCTGTTCGGTAAGCCGTACTCGTGGGAGCGACTCCCCGACCGGCGCCTCACTCTCGAACCCTCGACCTGGACCGCTTCACTCTCCGAGGCGCAGGTGGAGGAATTCCGGTCGCGCTGGCTGGCTCTGCATGGCAAGCCTGACAACGCACACCGGGTGAAGCCGCTTGACGAGGAGGAGACCGATGCCTGACTTGCACGGCTGGATCGTCCAGCAGATCGACGAGCGCGAGGCCGCCGCCAGAGCCGCAACGCCCGGCCCCTGGCACGTCACCGAGTACAACTGGCAGACCGACTTCGACGCGGGCGTCGGCACCGTACCCGGCGAGGTCGACGTGGTCGGCCATGGCCACGAGGGCGGCGGAGTCGAGCGCATCGAAGACGCGCGGCACATCGCCCTTCATGACCCGGCCGCCGTCCTCCGCCGGTGTGCCGCCGACCGGAAGATCCTCGCTGTACACGCGCCCAGGGATCGCAGGTGGTACGACGACTACGTCTGTGAAGGCTGCGGCTACGACGGCGCCGACTACTGCTCCGAACCCAACACTCCGCACGTCAACGACTGCCCCACCCTGCTCGCGCTGGCCGAGGGGTACGGGCTCACCGAGGAGCAGCGGGCGGCGCTGGATCGACCGGAGGCCGAACGCCCCGCGCCTTCGCAGAGCATCATGCCGCCGATCATCCAGGAGCACATGACCGCGCTCACCGAGAGAATCCTTGGCACGCGCTTGGTGGAGCCGAGGCTCCTCGTCAAGGTTGTTGGGCCCGCTCCGACGCCCATGCCCGAATGGCTGCGCGAGGATCTCGGCCTGCCTGTACCGGACCCGGAGCCGACTCCCGGCGAGCGCGCGTTCGCGGTGGTCGAGCCGCACCTCAGTGCCCTCGCCCTGTACAAGCCCGACACCCCGGAGGCGTGACCATGGCGCTCGAACTGGACGGCCGCCGCAAGGAACTCTGCGACTGGCTCGCCGCCAACCACATCGACTCCCGCGACGTACCCATAGACGGCGACCTCACCATCGTCGACGCCGACACGGGACGCGCCATCCGTGTCGAGGTCATGGTGCGAGGCGAGAACGGGCGCGTGCTGCTCGACGAGCGGGAGGATTGCGCGGCCCTCGAACTCCGTACCGTCCCGTTGCTGGTGGAGCCGCCCGCATGGTGGGAGCCGTACGAGAAACCCACCCGCCCCGTACTGCTCGCCGCCGTGGAACGAGTGCAGAAGGCCGTGGCCGCCCTCCACGCCGACGCGGCCAGCGCCCGGTTGATGGGTCACGAGACGTCTGCGCTCGCCATCGAGGGATCGGCGCGCCGGATCAGCCTCGCGCTCGACCAGGCCGAGGGGTAGTCGTGAGCCGTTGGGGTGAGCTGATCCCGCACCGCGAAGACGACGACGGGTGCCTGTGCGGCTGCCGCGACGAATCCGAAACCTGCGACGTCTATTGGGGCGCCTCGGGATGTGATCTCCCACCCGGCCACGACAGTCAACGCGCCGTACGCCCACACCAACGCAAGCGGGACGGCGTGACGGTCACGATCTTCACAGCGTTCCTGTACGGCAAAGACCTGACGGCCGAGGAGTTGCGGCTACGAAACGAACTGTACGGCGAGGGGCAACCGTGAACCGCGACGATCCGCAGGCGTGCTGGCACTACGAGCCCGGCACGCCCTGCGACTGGGGCGTCTGTCGCCAGCCCGAACGGCTCGCCGCCGGTGACCGTGGCACCGACCCGGCACGCGGCATCCCGTTGCCGTACCCCCGGTCGGAGCACTGCCGTCCCGGCCGCTGCATGGGCCTGACGTGCTGCTCGTACGAATGCAGCCAAGGTCGATGCCCATCCGCGATCATCCCCACACCCGAGGAGTCGACCACATGAGCAGGGAACTCCGCGACGTTCTCAACGAACCCGAGCCCGTCAGCCGCGCCTGGGCCATCCTACGCAAGGAACTCGGCTTCTATCCCCTGCACGACCACCGGCAGCTCGTGTACGACGTCATCGCCCGCGAGGTCGCACGCGAGATTCGCCGTGAGCGGGACGAGGCTGACGTGCCGGGCAGCCCGGCCTCACCCGACTTCATCCGAGGGATGAGCCACGCCGCCGATCTCGCAGATCCGGGCGAGGAGTCCACGCCGTGAGCAACTACGCGTACGCCAGCATCCTCGGCGACGACGGCGCCATCGTCGGACCCGAAACCGTCAACGGCACCGGACAGGTCTACCTCCATGCCGACGACCTCTGCTTCCTCACCAACGAGGAGGCCCGCGAACTCGGCGCCGCACTCATCGCCGCAGCCGACTACGCGAAAGCCGTACGCGAGGAGATGGAAGAGCAGCCGCTCGGCATGCCGCCGGACTCTGTGCGCCGATACGAGTGGACCGACCCGGCATGGCGCACCACGACCGAAGCGCAGGACGAGGAGCCCACCCCATGAGCGGGCGCATCTCGCTCGACCCCGACCGGGCCACCGCCTTCGACAAGGCACTGGAAAACCGCCGCGAGTACATCCGGACGGAAAGACTCGACCAGCTGGCCGACGGCGGCGAGTCCGTGCACTACCCGGGCTGCCCCGAATGCGGCATACCCGCGAAACATGTCGTGTGGTCTACATACGACCAAGGTCCGGGCGGGCTGCTGGAGATCGACTTGGGCGCATGCTTGCACCGGTTCACCGTGAGCCCGGTACCAGCGCACTTCGACCCAGATGGCTTCTGGCTGCACACCACGTGACGACACACCGACAGGCCGGACGCGGGCGCGCTCACTCCCAGACGGCCACAACCGTCCCCCGGCAGCGGATGCCGCCCTCGCACCGCAGATAGCCGCCCGTCCCGTACGCGGCCCGCACCGCATCCAAGTCGTCGAACTCGGTGCCGTCGACGTCCTTGCACGGCTGACATGAGTTACGGTCCCCACGCTCCGAAGCCACATACCGGGCAGTCGGCGCCTCCTCCAGTACCGCAATCCGGCCCGTGTTCTGCGCCCGATGCAACGCACCACCGAGCTGATCCTTCTTGAAACGCCCCTTCAGCCCGCGCAGGAACGACTTCACGCCGTCCGCAACCTGACGGCCCACCGCACCCGGCGTGAACAAGCGCAGCGCCTCAGTAGCAGCCGACCGCGCCAACTCCGACCCCAGCAGCGCCGCAGTCGCCACAGCCACCGCCGCCAACTCTGAGCCGTACGCCGCCCGGATCCCCGCCACAGACACCCGATTCGACACGCCCGCCTCCAGCTCGGGCGTGTCCACCTCCACGCCCTGCTCCGCAGCCTCCGCCACCATCCGATCCGCCGCAGCCTTCGCCATGCCGGCGAGCGCCCGGCGCAGCACGGCCGCACCCTCCTCCGAGTCCACGCTCAACGCACCGAGCGCACCCGCATCCTCGTCATCCACCGCCGCCTCAACCGCATCCCCCAGGACGTCCACCCACGCGTCCTCCACCGGCACCCAGCCGTCGAGGAGATCCTCAAGCGCAGTCTCGAACTGCCGACGGACCGGATCGCCATCCTCCACCTCGCCCTCCTCCTCGCCCTCTTCCCCTTCGCCATCCTCGACCGCCGCAGTGAGCGCCCACCGGGGCGCCGCATTCGCCCCGAGGCGCGGCGCATTCTCGATCTCGGCGACCCCGCCACCCAGCAGACCCGCGACCGCCTCACCCCACGCATTCGACGGTGCGGCAGCCGGCCCCGCAGGTTCCGGCCCCCGATTCGGCATCAGATCCCGCCAGTTGTCCGGCAGTTTGTAGCCGAGCATCGTCACCATCAGCGGCCCCAACGATGGAGCACCACGGGCAATCGACGAGAACAACTCACGGTCCACATCGAACGACATCTCCGGCAGGCCAACCGCCTGCGCCGCCGCAGCCCGGTCATAGCCCGCAGACACCAGCGCCCGCGCGGCACCCGCCTGCGCGGCCAGCACCTCGGCATCCGTCTTCACGTCCGCAGGCACCGGGTTGTCGTAGTCAAGCTCGTAACCGCGGCCGAGCGGCCCGTACAGCGGCAGCACCCGCGTGTTGAATGCCTGCTTCGTGCGCTCCAGGCGCGGCGCCGACAGCCAGCGCGCCATCATCGTGTCCGCGGCTTCCATGTTCGCGCGGTTCGTGTCGTCGACCGTGCCGAGCATGGGGCGCGGGAACCCGAACGCCTCCCGGATCATCTCGCCGGACGCCTTACGCAGATCCGTGAGCTGCAACTCCTGCATGGTGAAGCGGCGGTCCACCCACTTCATGCCGTTCTCCAGCATCGCCACCCGGTGCGCGTTGCTGACACCGCGGTGTGACTCCGCCCACCTGGCCTGGAACTCGTCCCACTGTGGATCCGTCAGATTGTGATCAACCTCGATCACGCCACCCGGCTGGGCCGAGTTGTAGAAGAAGTTCCGCACCCACTCCGCCGCCAGCCTGGACCCTTCGAGGTCTGCGATGATCGTCTGCACCGCACCCATACCCCGGTACGGATCCAGCGGATTCGGCCTGCGCAGAAACACCACCTGCTCACGGCCCAGCTCAATCACACCGCCACCCGGAGCCCGGTAGTCATACCGCAGCAGATACTCCTCCGCATCCGGCACCGGCTCCATCCGGTCCGGACGCACCGGCCACAACTCGCCCGGCATGTTCAACCGCTCATGCGGAACAATCACCCACCACTGCTCCCCAGTCAGCTCCTCATGCTGCTGCGTCGTCTCCCGAAACGCCGGGCCCGTCATGAACGGATTCGGCGACTGCCACAGTGTCAGCGCCGGATGATCCGTGACCTCCTCCCGGTCCTCCTTCCGCCCCGACTTCGCCGACTTGTACAGATGCCACTCCACCTGGCTGTAGGCGGTGATGATCCGGTCGACGATCGCAAACAGCGTGCCCACCGAACCGGCGGCACGCATCTGCGCCTCCATCCCCGCAGGCGACACCGACGGCAGCATCAGACCGCGAGACCGGCCGCCCGCCACATAGGGGACGGGGGCCTTGTTGCGGAACGTCGTCACCGCGTTGGCGAGGTCACTGAACAGGGTCCGGGGCACGAGGGCCTCCTACTCGCGGCGGGTGCCGAAGATCCGCGACTCCAGGTACCACACCCCGAGACCGGCGGCCATCCAACCCACTGGTGGATAGATCATGTGCAATCCGATGCACATGAGCATAAGACCGGCCGCCACCAGCAGCACAGAACCCACCACACCCGCACGCACCGGAGGCAGAACCTTCCACTTCCTCAAGGCAACCACCTCATCCGCGGGACTCCCGCGCTGTAAAAGGCTAGGAGCAGGGCATCTGCGTTATCCGGACTCCGGCCGATCCGCTTCTTCGTCTCATCCTTCGGCTCCACCACCGTCCGACCCGCCGAGTCCGTCGTGTACTTCGGCGCCGTCAACTGCGACACCAACCGCTCCCGGTCCGACTCCTCCAACCCAGACATGTCCCACGCCTGATCCTCCGACAACTGCCGGCCAATCTCCCACCAGATCTGCGACCGCAAATTCTTGAACCGATCCGGCCTCGTCGACGACTCCGACACATTCACCCCCACCACATGAGCCCGATGTAGCCCCTGCGACTGCTTCTCCTGCAGCATGCCGACCATCCCCCAGCCGATACCGATCGCGTCCACCTTCACCACCTCGGCCTGCGACTCGTTGATCGCCTCAACAATCCGGGCCGCCGTCCTCTTCGGATCCCGCTCACGGAACCGCCACTCCCGGCCCACCACCACACCACGCCGCTCCCGAATACACGTCTCATCGCCGCCCGCACCCAAGTCGACGCCCAACTCGACAGGCACCAACTGTTCCGGCGCCCACGGGACATCGCGGGGCCGGCAGCAAGCCCGCACCTTCGACAGACGCACCACCCCGTCCTCCGCATCCAACGGGAACTCGCCCAGCACCTTCGAGATGTAGGTCGGCGACTCCTCGCCGTACTCCAGCCGCATCTCCTCCACGTACGCGTGGCTGACGAGCATCTCCCGCAACTCGTCGGGCACTTCCTCGCCCGTGAAGTTCGGGGTGTCGAACGCGGAGATCTTGATGGTGTTCCACCGGCCACCGGAACAGACCCGCGCGAACTCGGTACCCGGATCGTCAGGGTTGCCGACGGCAAGGATCCGGCAGTGCTCGCCCGTCGCGATCGCGCGCGCCGCCGTCCAGAACTGCTTGTTGATCCCGCACGCTTCATCCAAGATCACAAGAACGTACTTGGCGTGAATGCCCTGGAAAGCGTGCGGGTTGTAGTCCGACGGCTTCCGGCCGAACGCAATCAGCCGCTTCCCCAGCTTCCAATCCGTCTCATTGATCCGCCCCAGAAACGGCCGGCCCCGCGACTCCGCCTTCGCGAACGCCCCATTGATCTCCGACCACAGGATCGCCTTCACCTGATCCCCGGTCGGAGCCGTCGTCACCACCCGCGCCTCACCCGGCGGATGAATGTCCAACCACCACGCCACCAACTGCGCGGCCAGAAACGACTTCCCGACACCGTGACAGGACTGCACCGCAGTCTGCCGATGATCGCGCACCGACTCCGCGATCTGCACCTGCTTCGACCACAGATGCGTGCCCAGCTTCTCCAGCGCCCACAAGCCCGGATCATCGATGTACTGCTCCGCGACGGCAGCCTCTTCCGCCTGATCCTCCAGGCGGCCCGCGGCGAGCGTGAGCGCGTTCACCCGGCGGCCTACACGGACCGAAGGTGACGGGCCGCAGCCTGCTTCGCCCGCGCCGCATCCTGCCCAGTCACACCCGCAGTAGCGAGAGCCGCATCGATCGCGTCGATCACCGCGTCCGCCTGCCGCTCCGTCACCCGGGCCAACCGCTCCTCAATGTTCAGACGGGCGATCGCCGACAGCACCGCCACCGCCCGGTCCATCGCCCGCTCGTACAAGGCAACCTCGGCACGCAACTGCTCCGCCCCAGTCGCGCCCTCGTAGCGGACTTCCTCCAGCTCGTTGACGAGACTGGCCGTCGCCTCCTGCCAGGCAAGGACCTGACCGGCGATTTTGAGTAGCGCCTGAAGCGGGTCCTCGACTGGTGCGACATGGAGCTCGGCGAGGAGGGCGCGGGCCCCAGTCTCCGCCAACCGCCGCACTGCGCCCGCCACCTGGTTCGGAGTACACCCCCCATGCAGCTTGCAGCTCCCGACGCCCAGATGATCTGTTCCCCATCCCGCCGGTTGCGTGCACGTCCCCTCGCCCTGCTTCTTCCGCCCGCCACACCGCGGCACGCCATGACGGTCGCCATCCGAAGCTGAGGCCATGACGGTCACCGCCTTTCGTTACCGGTTGACATGCTGTGATAGTAACGACGGCGCGCAACTGGACGGCGGCTGCGCACGCGAGAGGGCCCGATCCCGGGTCGGTGGCGATCGGGGGCGGGCCCTCTGGCGTACCGGGTGGTTCAGTCGGTGTCCGGCTGTCGGCGGGTCATCCACAGGGCGTCCTCCCGCGAATGTCGCTGCACATGTTCAGGTACGGGCTTGCCGTTACGGAGGGCGCGCAGCGAGTCGACGGTGTCCGCGTGCTGGCGTTCGAGCCGGGCGCGGGTGCCCGCCCAGTCGTCGATGGCCCGCTCGGCGCCTACGAGGGTGAGTCCGCCCCCGCTGGCTTCGGCGAGTGCTGCGGCTGCGGCGTCGCGGGCTTCGGCGTCAGCGGCGCGGCCGTAGAACTCGATGTCGTCGATGAGGGCCATGGGTTCAGTGTCCTTGCTTCGGTAGGCGGTGGCGAGAGGCCCGCTTCCCGGGTGGGGGCGGGCCTTCGGCGTACGCGGGGTCAGGCGGTGGTGATGTGCTCACCTTCGGCGGAGCAGCGCCCATCGGCCTTGAGTCCAATGTTGCAAGTCCCCCAGCCCGCCTGCGCCTTGCACCTCGGAATGCGGGCATCGCCCAAGGGGCGGAGCGCGGCGGCAAGATGTCGGGCGGCGTCCATGGCTGCACCCCATGCCTCGTCGGCGGGGAGGCCGTGGTCGGTGTTGTACGACCGCATGTGGGCGTGCCTGGCGTTGGCGAACGCCTGCTGCGCCGGGCCAACGGTGTCGTAGCGCCAGCCGAATTCCAGCGTGGCCTCGTCGAGCATGGAGAGGCCACCAGTGTTGTGCGGATGGTGTTGCATGGCGTCGAGGGCGTCGGCGAGTTCGGTAGCGGTGCAGTCCTTCAGCATGTGGTTCATCAGGTGCTCTCCTTCGTGGATACCCCGTCCTTTAGGGCGGGGAGGAAACGAAGCTCCTGCGGAGCAGGGCAGGCAAAGCCGGTTCGCCGTCAGGGCGGACCGGCGTCCACCGGCCACCGGCCAACACTCTTGGCTCACACGGGGGCTGATAGAATGTGAGGCATGACGCAGCAGGTCAAGCGGGCTTTCAAGTACCGCTTTTACCCCACGGACGAGCAGGCAGTAGAGCTGTCGCGCACGTTCGGCTGCGTCCGCCTCGTCTACAACAAGGCGCTGGAGGAGCGCACCCGCGCTTGGTACGGCGAGCAGCGCCGCGTCTCCTACGTGCAGTCGTCGGCCGCACTGACGGAGTGGAAGAAGACCGAGGAACTCGCCTTCCTGACGGAGGTGCCCTCCGTCCCGCTCCAACAAGCGCTGCGCCACCTTCAGACGGCGTTCGGGAACTTCTTCGCCAGGCGCGCCAAGTACCCCCGGTACAAGAGCCGGAAGAAGTCCCGCGCGTCGGCCGAGTACACCCGCTCCGCTTTCAAGTGGCGCGAGGGGCAACTCACACTGGCGAAGATGGCGGAGCCGTTGGACATCCGCTGGTCGCGTCCGCTCCCGGAGGGCAGCGCCCCGACGACGGTGACCGTGTCCCGCGACGCAGCGGGCCGCTGGTTCGTCTCCCTTCTGTGCGATGACCGCATTGCTCCGGCTCCGGCCACGACGAACGCGGTCGGTATCGACGCGGGCATAACCAGCCTCGTGACCCTGTCCACCGGGGAGAAGGTCACCAACCCCCGGCACGAACGCCGCGACCGCGCCCGCCTGGCGAAGGCGCAGCGGGAACTGTCCCGGAAGGCGAAGGGCTCCGCGAACCGGGAGAAGGCCCGCAAGCGGGTCGCCAAGGTCCACACGCGGATCGCCGACCGGCGCCGCGACTTCCTGCACAAGCTCACTACTCGACTCGTCCGTGAGAACCAAACGGTCATAATCGAGGACCTCACCGTCCGCAACCTGCTGAAGAACCACAAGCTGGCGCGCGCCATCTCCGACGCGTCGTGGACGGAACTCCGCTCCATGCTGGAGTACAAGTGCGCCTGGTACGGGCGCGAACTCGTCGTGATTGACCGCTGGTTCCCCAGCTCGAAGCTGTGCGGAACCTGCGGCACGATCGCGGCGAAGATGCCGCTGAACGTCCGTGAGTGGACGTGTGACTGCGGCGCCACGCATGACCGCGACATCAACGCGGCACGCAACATCAAGGCGGCCGGGCTGGCCGTCTCGGCCTGTGGAGCTGGTGTAAGACCTCAAGGGAGTTCTCCTGGCGGGCAGTCGGCGTTGAAGCAGGAACCCCTACAGCGCGAGCCGTAGGAATCCCCCTCCTTCAGGAGGGGGAGGAAGTCAACCTGTCGTGTCGGGCGGTCAGGGTGGCCCGACATCGGAGCGGGCCACCGAACGGGCGTCGGGCGGTCAGTCCTCCCAGCTGCGGGCGACGTCCAGGGCGCGGCGCAGTGCGGACGCGAGCGGCAGACGCTGCGCCTCCGGCAGACTGGCGAACGCCTCCTCCTGCCGCTCCACGGAATGGATCTCGGTCACGGTCACGGCCACACCGGAGACGTCCGGGCGCACGAAGAGAGCACCGGCGATCAGGGTGTTGTCCTCCCAGGTTTCCTGATCGGTGAGCGCCTGGATCAGGCCGGTCAGGACGGCGGTGGGTACGCCGACCTCGGCGACGCCGCGGCTGTCCGGGCCGGTGATTCCGTACTCGTAGAGGCCGGTGGCGTCCGGGCGGGTGATGCGGATGAGTACCTCGGCTTCGCCCTTGTCGGCGCGGAGGCCGGCGGGGATGACGCGGAGGGTGGTGCCGGAAGCCATGGTGTAGTCCCAGGGCTGCGGGGTGAGGTCGGCGATGGCGGTGTTGATGGCGTCGCGGAAGTTCATGAGGTGCTCCTGTCGATCGTTCAGGCGGGTGTGATGGAGCGGGCGCGGACGCAGGACACGACGGTCCGCCCTGCTCCGTCGACGAGCTGGTAGCGGACGGTTCCGAGGATCGGGTCGTCGCAGCGCAGGCAGGTGCAGGGGTGGACCTTGTAGATGCCGTCGCACAGGTCGGGGTGGCTGCCGTGGTAGCGGACGAGGGTGCCGGGCTCCCAGCGGATGAGCGGGTTCAGCATGGCGTTCCGTTCGGTCAGGCGGGTGTGAGTGACGTGGGCCGGACGTGCCAAGCCACGGCCCGGTTGGTGTCGGGATCGCTGAGCATGAACCGGGGCTGCTCGACCGCGTGCGCGTGACGGCAGCGGCAGAGCCACGCCTGGTAGGTGCGTCCGTGCCGTTCGGTGTGGGAGCCGTGGTAGGTGACGGTCTGGCCTTCGGCGTAGGGGTAGGCGAGCATGGTCGGCTCCTAGGCAGCGAGCGCGTCGGCCAGCAGCTGGACGCGGGTGGTGGCGGGGCAGTCGACGGGGTAGAGGACGGTGACGGTGGCGAGACCGGCGGTTACGCGGGTCTTGGGTTCGTCGGCGGCGGGGCGGGCGACCAGGTACGAGGTCCGGTGGGTGGAGTAGCTGACGATGCGGTCGACGCGGAAGGAGCGAGCCTCGCCCGTCTCGCGGTCCATGCCCTTCAGGAGGATGTCGCCCGCGCTGCTCACGACCAGGTCATATGCCTCGACGGTGCGGATCGTCTCCGTCCCATCCGCCTTCACGTAGGTCAGGGTCACCGGCTGGCGGCGGTCGAGGGCCTTGATGAGGCGGGTGAGGGTCTGGGTGCTGGTCTCGTTCTTGGTGTGCCTCATCTTGTCCCCCTCGGTGCGATGCTTACGTAACTCATCATGGCCAACTCTGTTGGCATTGTCAACCGTGTTGGCATTGGCCGTAGGGATTGGCGTACACGTAGGCCACGTGCAACCATGACCCCATGACCGAGATGAGCGACCTCGAAGACGTAGCCCAGCGCTACAAGCGGGCGACCGACGCCCTCGACACAGTCCGCGCCGAGATGCAGGAGACAGCCGTCGTACTCCTCCAGCGCGACGGCGTGAAGCAGGCCGACGTCGCCCGCGTCACCGGATGGAGCCGCGAACACCTGAGGCGGCTGAAGGAGAAGGCGGAACTGGAGGCCCTCCGCCAGCAAGTCGAGGAACTGAGCGCCGGGAAGAAGCCACACCCCGCCACCGCTACGCCTCGCCAGCAGGTGACCCAGGCCTTGCCGAAGCCCGAGCCGATCGACCTGACCGGCATCTCCCCCGAGGTGGCCGCCCTCTCGATGGAGCGAGTCAGGAACCTCGCGGCGACCGCCGAGGCCCGGCAGCCGCAGTGGGTCGCGGAGATCCGGGAGGAGTACCCCGACGCGAACGAACTCCGGCTCTGCTACCTGATCGTCGACGTGGGGTTCCGGCAGGGGCGCAAGCCGCCGGAGCTCGCCGACCCACCAGCAGGCGAGCCGGTGCGCCCGGTGAGCAGCGAGGAGGAGAGCGGATGAGCGAGACCGAGACCCTACGCGCGGCCCTGGCCGAGGAACTGTCCTGCCTGTGGACCGATCTCCAGACCGCACGCCGCGCCGCCATCAACGGCCAGTGGTCGATGCACTGCGATTGGTTCGTCGGGCGCATCAAGACGCTCACGCCGCTCGTCGGGCCTACCCCGTGGGAGGAGCTCGACATTGAGCTGATCGAGGACGGCGTGTACCAGCGCATCCACTCGGAGATCGGGGTGGACGCGCCGTACGACGAGGACGGCGTACGCAAGCACCGGGCACGACAGAACGCGAGCGCGCGCGGCGAGGAGCCGACCACATGAGCGACGGCTGCTGCTGCCCGCACTACAACCGGCAGTTCACCGAGGACGACGAACCGATCTACCCGAACCTGTGCACCTGCATCTGCCACACGGCAGACGAGTAACCCACCGCACGACGAAGGCCCCGCCGATCCGGCGGGGCCTCTCGCGTGCGGCTAGTCGTTGAGCGTGTTCTCCAGCATCTTCCGCTCGTCGAGGTCCCCGTTCTCGTCCAGCCAGCCCTCATTGGCCATGGTCTGGTTCATGTACAACGCCATGTAGTCGTCGTCCTTCAGTCCGTCGCACTCGGACGGCTTCTCCGCTTTCGACTCCGGCAGATGCTTCGCGAGCGCGCGGGCACAGTCCTTGGCGATCGTGCCGTACGACGGGGTGTTGATCCGCCAGACGGTGAACGCGATACCTGCGGCGATGACGGCGACGGCGATGATCAGGATGGTGCGACGGCGCATGGTCCCCCCAAGGACGTTGGTGGCCCGGATCGTAGCGCCCGGTACCGACAGCGGGCGGCTACACGGCCGAGTTGAACGTCGTCTTCCTCGTCCGGGGCGCTGCACCCGGGAGGCGGTCGAGGGTGCGCGGATCGGTCTGGCCGAGCAGGGCGGGCCTGACGGGCGGCCGGATCGGCTGACGCGGGGCGCTGGGGTTCACGGTGTCCTCCGGATGTGGGCCGGCCCCGCTCCGCTGGGGGGGTGCGGGGCGGGGCCAGGGGTGCCGGGCGTTACCCGGCGCGAACCACCAGTGTGGCAGGTGCTCAGCCCTTACGGGGCGTACCCGGCACAGGCTTCTCCTCCTTCGGATACCAGCCACCCCGCGACGCCCGGTACTCGGTCACCTGATCGTCGTCGTCGGGCACCCGGCCGGCGGCTCGGGCTCGGGCCAGGCGGCCGAAGGCCAAGCGGGCCAGCCCCATGACGGGCGGCCAGTGCTCCGCCTTGTCGACTCGGGTAGTCGACTCGGCGGCCGGGGGGCGGCTCAGGTCTGCCACGTGATCTTGGTAGTACGGTGCGTTCAGGAGCCGGTGACCCTGTTTGAGGTGACGGCTGATCTGGCGTTTCTCTTCGGCGTCGAGCTGCGCCTCGGATGCAGTGGCGACGGCCTCAACGCGTGGGATCATCCCTCCGAGACTGAGCCCGTTGATCCATGCCCGCATGGCCGGGTTGGTCGGCTGCGCGAGGTGGCCAGCGAGCCGCGTGAGGACCGGCTGAGTCGTCTTGCCGATGTAGCGGATCTTGTTGTCGCGGGGGTCGATGAGGGCGTAGACGGCGCCCTGTCGAGTGCGGGTCATGGCGTCCGTCCAGTCTCGTCTTCGGCGATGTGCACGTGGGTGTGGTTGGGGCGGTTAGCGGGCGCCGTCTTGTAGATCAACATCCCCTTCTGGCCTTCGAGAGGGGTGACGCTGACGAGTTCGTGACCTGCGCATTCGTCGCAGGAGGGGCGCTCCTCCTGCGGTGGGGGAGTGGCGGACGAATCGGACACACGGCGGTCAGCTGCCCGCCACAGCGTCACGGCCCCGATGGCCCACAGCGCGAGCACTCCAACCGTGGGCGAGACGGCGAACACCACAGCGGTCGCAGCTCCCACGAGGACCATCAGCACGCATCCGCCGGCCGCCCGGCTCGGCTCCTCCGGAGGCTCCTCGGGCTTCCCCTTGGCCGCCATCACACGACCGCCGTGTACACGGTGCCGCCGAGCCAGTTCGCGACCTGCGCCAGAGGCACCGCGGCGAACCCGGCCACGCCCGCCGAGGTGCCGAGGGTGATGCCGCACCAGGCACCACGCTTCAACTGGCCGCTCGTCTCCTCGCCGGCCTTCTTCACCGCGGCGACGAACACGACCGTGGCGATCAGCACCAGGGCCGCCCCGGGACTGGACAGCGGAACGAACGTCTTGGCCCCGGCCTGCTGCCCGACGGACTCTCCGACACCCCAGACAAGAGCCGCATCCCCGAGCCAGTTCGACAGGCCCAGGACGCTGCTGGACGCGGTGCCGATGAGACCGCCGATGCCGAGGGTCGTCAAGCAGCCGTAGCACCAGGCCGCGAGCCAGGGCAGCAGCTTGGACGCGTGCTTGACCGGGTCTTTCATGAGCGGCTTACGGCCGGGCCACCAGGTCATCAGCTGGTAGCCGAGGATGCACAGGCCGACGGTCACGCCGCCGAACGTCACGTAGTTCATGGTCAGTGGCTCCAGAGGGCGGCGACGTACGCGGTGGCGAGGGCGATGAGGACGGTGGTGCAGAAGGCCGGCCCGAGGTACAGGAGTGGGGCGCGGCGGGGTGCGACGTGGTGGAGGCCGACCGCGGCGAGGAGCGCGGCTATCGGCCAGACGGCGCTCACGGGCGCACCTGCCTTGCCTCGCGCAGGTACCGCTTCGCCGTCGCGGGACTGACGCTCAGCTCCTCGGCAACCTGAGCCGAGGTCAGCCCCGAGTTCTTCCTGAACAGCTCGGCCGTCTTGGCTACGCCCAGGGCTTTCTGAGCCGACTGGGTCGCGGCGTGAGCACCGAATCCCCTCGTCGAAATGTCGGCGCCCGGCGTCGCAATATCCTCGGCCGATGGGTGCGGCGCGGCGATGTAGCGGAAGATCTCCGGCGACAGCTCGAACCATTCGGTGTTGCCGTTGCGGTACGCGGCGAAGTGGGTGTGCAACGCCCGTTCCAGCTCGGGGCCGCCCTGCAACGTGAGCAGCACGGCGTCGCGCCGCAGGGCGAGGGACCCGAGGCGGCTCTTCAGGTTCGTGGTGTATCCGATCTTTACCCGGCCGCCGTTCGCGATGAAGTAGACGACGCTGTCGTGCACCCCGCGCAACAGGTCCCCCGCCGTTGCAGGGCAGGCCGTTGCGACCAGCTCAGAGCGTGTTGCAGGGGCCGTTGCAGCCCCGCGCAACGCCGCGTCCAACTGGTCGCGCAGTAGCTCGGGCACCACCGTCAGGGCGACCTCGATGCGGTGGGCGTGGCAGAGCGCGATGGGCCGCAGCATGACGGCCTCGCGCGGGCACGGGCGCCCTTCGTCGTCGGCGTTGCACGTGGGGTTCAGGTCGGCGTTGCTCATGAGTCCTCAGTCGAGTTCGGCGACGGCGTTGGGGTGGAATCGGAGCCGGCCGTCGGCATCCCGCTGGGCGGGCGTGAGCTTGCCCCGGTTGACCCAGGAGCGGACGGTGCCGGCGGTGACGCCCTTCTGGCGGGCGACTTCGGCGACGGTGAGGAGGCGGATGCTGTCGGTGTCGTCGGCGACGGTCCGCAACGCGTCCTCGATGGCGGCTTCCAGGTCGGGGGTGATGCGTTGGTGCACGGTCGTCGCGGGCTGTTGCGTTGCGGCGGAGGCCCGAGTCGGGAGGGGCGGCAGGGCGTCGCACGGTGTGGCGTCACCAGCTGATCCGAGCGTGTCGCCGGGGTCGTCCGTGGCGGCATCGCGGCCCGGCTGCTCCTCGGCCGTCGCGTCGGGTTGCGCCGTCGCGGGAGGCAATGCGGGGGTGTCGCGGGCGGTGTTGCCGAACAGTGCGGCAAGGGCACTGTCGGCGCCCTCGATGATGCGGGCACGTTGCACTTCGGCGAGCGCAACACCGAGGTCCTGGTCGTGCGTTGCGATGCGTCGCGCGAGGCGCCACACGGCGTTGCGGGAGCGCTTACGGGTGCGATCCGAGTCGTGGTGCTGGGCGCGGGCGCTGTGCCAGTTGAGGTCGCGGAGGCGGCGGGCATCGCGGGCTGCGCGACGGGCGTCGCGGCGTTGCGCGTCGACGTCCTCCTCCGTCGTGTAGACGACGGCGCGCCGGACGAGGAAGCCGACAGCTTCGGCGGCGCCGCACATGGCGAACGGGGTGAGGGCGTACAGGATCCGCTCGGTGTGATCGTCGGCGACTGCGAGGCCCATGGCGGAGGCGGAGAGCGGGGCGAGCCAGAGCACGGCGCGCGCGGCGACCGGTGACGCCTGGCCAAACATCGTGGTGACGACCATGACGAGGGCGGCGATCAGGGTGACGCCCTCGCCGGCGGCGACAGCTCCCGCGGCGGTGGCGGCGCGGCCGAACTCGCTGACGATGTTGGTGTAGGTGCCCCATCCGCCGAAGGCGCCGATGGCGACGATGGGGGTGGAGGCGAGCCCGAGGCCGACCTTCTGTCCTGTGGCGAGTTCCTTCACGGTGCTGCTCCTCCGGGTGCGGCTGTTCGACGGTCTGGTGGTGGTTAGCGGCGTCGGGCTTTCCACCCGTGCCAGGCAGCGAGGCCGAGGCCGGTGACGCCTGCGACGACTGCGGTGATGGCGATGACGGTGTGCATGTGGTTCCTCCGGTCGGGTGGGGCGCGCTACCGGCTGCGCCAGGCGTACGCGGCGAGGGCGGCGGAAACGAGGAAGGGGCCGGGCTGTGCGGTGAGGAGCGCGACCGCGGCGCAGACGGTGAAACCCCAGCGGGCGAGCGGCTGGCGGAAGAGGCGCTTCATCGGGTTCTCCGGGGTGAGGCCGACCCCGCGCCCTGGGGGATGTAGGCGCGGGGCCGGCGGCTTGTGGTGGTTACCAGCGGGTGATGCGCCAGCCGGTGCCGCGTCGATCGCGGGCGCGGTCGGCTTGTTCCCACGCTTCGGCTTCGGCGCCGGCCTTACGTGCTCCGCTGGTTTTGGCCCGGCGGAAGCGTCCGGTGTCTCCGGTGACGGATGTTCCGGCGGCGGGGTAGTTGCGGGTGCTGGTTTCGGTGCGGCGGGAGAACCAGCCCATCAGCGCTGCCCTCCGGGGAGGACGCCTTGCCGTACGCCGTCGCCTTGGGCCTCGCGCTTGATGCGGGCGGTGACGGCGTTGGCGAGGTCTTGGGCTGCGCGGGCGAGGAGTTCGTCGACGGTCGCGTTCGCGTCGGCGGTGACGGGAGTGGGCTGGGTGGCCGGTTGATCGGTACGGTTGGCCATCAGGGCCTGCCTTTTCGTGGAAGTTGAGGTGGGTCCGCCCCCGGCCCATATGGCGTTCCAGCGCCGGGCCGGGGGCTTCTTGCATCAGCAGTGCGGGACTGCTGGTATCGACCTTACGGGATCCCGTAAGATGATGCCAGTGCCCGCCCGAAGAAGGGGCTCGGGTTGAGCAACGAGGAGGTGCGGCGGGTGACGGACGCCTTGGACGAAGTGGATCGGATCGAGGACCCCGAGGAGCGGGTACGCGCCAGGAACCAAGTGCTGGCCGCCCAGATTGAGCGGAACAAGACTTGGCAGCAGGAGCGGCGCGCGCTCGTGTTGGCCATGCGCGCCGAGAAGATCACCTACCGCGAGATCGGTGAGCGGCTGGGCCTCAAGATCTCCACCGTGCAGGGGATCGTCGAGGGCTATCAGGGATCCGGCAAGGCGCGGAAGAAGGCCGCGCCGCCCGAGAAGTCATCCTGATCAGAGAGAAGCCCGGACGGGTTAGAGGCCATCCGGGCTATGCACCAATCTGCGAGGAGAAGCGCACTGTGACTGTACCGAACAAGACCGCCGAGGAGCAGCGCCCGGCGGCCGTGTACCGCCTGTACGACACCGAGGGCACGTTGCTCTACATCGGCTCGGCGTACGACCCCGAGGATCGGTGCAAGGCGCATCACAACAAGGAGTGGTGGCCTCAGGTTGCGCGTCGCACGGAGGAGTGGCACGAGGACCGGTTCACTGCGTACAGGGTGGAGACCGACGCAATCCGCGCCGAACGTCCGACGCGTAATCGGCTGCACACCCCGGAGTACTACGCGGAGTTGTCAGCGCGGGCGCAGGCGCGAGCGGCTGATCAGCGCGAGTTGTCGAAGGCGGCATACCTCGTGTGGACGGGGCGCCGGGACGCGAAGCCGGGCGTCTTCGCGCTGCAGCGTGAGGGGCTGTCGTGGCGTGACGCAATGGATGAGATCGACCGGTGCGCAAGGGCGTACAGCGAGGCGCTCCGCGATCCGGCCTCCACTCCGCCGCCATACACGGCTCGCGCCGCCCGGGTCATCGAGGACATTGAGGCGGCGATCCAAGGACTGGGATGGTGGATGCGCCGTCGCACGATCGAGGAGATGCGGCAGTCGGCCGCCAAGGCGCTGAGGGAAGAGGGAGCCGACTGGGCAGACGTCGCCGTAGTCATGGCCGTCGCGAATGCTCGGCTCGCAGAGTTGCCGTACCTACTCGTCGAAGAACGCGTCGGATAGCCCCACCCCTGCGCCCCGTCTCTGTGTGAGGCGGGGCGCGTTGGTCCACGATGAACCCGAAGGAGATCCCGTGGCACGTATCGATCCCGCCGCAGCGCAGGGCGTCCACTACGCGTCCGACCCGCGTATCCGTCACCTCGCCGAGGCGGCGTGGCGCATGCGGACGGGCGGCAGCCGTACGGACTGGCTACAGCTGGGCAAGGACAATCCGGAAGCCCTGATCCGGGAGGCGCGGGAGTGGGTGCGTGCGGCTGTCGCTGCCGGGCTCATGGAGGCGCCGCAGGACGATCCGGACTGGAAGGCGGCGGCCCATCGTGCCGCCGAGGCGGAGGGGTGAGCGGCGTGGGCGAGCGGGACGTGACGGCTGCCGGTCGCGAGTGGATGCGGGGCGAGTTGTCGTCCGCCGAGTACTTCGCGATGGTCCGTCGGGAGGCGCGGCGGGATGTGGTGGTGCCGCGTTGGTGGCGTCGGATGCTGGGGTGGTGGAAAAGGTGAGCGGCGTGGATTTGGTGCGGTGGCTCGGGGTGCAGCTCGACGAGGATGAGCGGATCGCACGGGCGGCAGGCGAGCGGGTCGACCCAGACTGGGGCGACGACGAGGAGCACGTCTATTCGCTGCCTCACGGCTACCCGGTCGCGTTCGGTTCGGTGGACAGCTACATGGATGGGGGGCTGCGCACACACATCGCGGAGCATGATCCGGCTCGGGTGCTGCGGGAGACCGACACGAAGAGGCGCCAGGTGGAGTGGTGTGTCGAGGTGATCGGCGCCCGCGACCTGTCCCGGTACGACGAAGTCGGCTCGCTGAAGGACGACAAGGATGCGCTCGCGGTGACACTCGCCGTGGAGACGCTGCGCCTCCTCGCGCTGCCGTACGACGGGCGCGACGGCTACCAGGAGGCGTGGCGCCCCAGCGAGTAGCCCCGCACGCAGCGACACCCCCGGCCGAGCGTGACGGTCGGGGGTGTCGTGTTGTAGCAGCGCGTCCCGGAGGCCAGCCAGACGAACCGTGGACGCGCCACGATCGTACGCCCGGGGGTCCGACATGACCGAAGCCCCGACGGATGCCGGGGCTTCAGACGGTCCGAGCACCCGCGTACGGGTTGACGCCTCGGACTGATGGGCTCGGGGTGCCACGGCGGACGGGGCCCGCGTTCACCAGATCGGGTGGCCGCCGCCGTTCTCCAGGGCGGCCATATTGCTGGGCTCGGCGTAGTACGCCTCGTCCTCCGCGCTGATCGCCTCACACCGGCACTTGTTCGGGGCCCAGATGGGCCCTTCACCAGTGTTGACGGGGCAGTCCTCGTAGTGGTCGGGATCGGTCTTGGCGGTCATGGTTTTCCCCCTGCTGATTGGTGTGTTGAGGGTGGCATGGGCGGGTCAGATCATGCGGCAGGCCCGCCATATCTACTCCGCCAGCCGGTTGCAGTGGCGGCCGCACAGCCATGCGCCGACGCGGTCGATCCGCCCGTGGACGGCGAGGCGCAGCCGGGTGCGGGCGGGCAGTGGGGTGAGGAGCGTGACCTGGTGCGCGTTCGCGGGACGGGTGGGCCGACGCCGGGGTTCGGTGCAGCAGTCCCCGGTGCAGTCGTCGTCTTCGTCCCAGCCTTCGATGGTCACGGCTGCTCCTTCGGGGGGTGGCATCCGCAGGCGCAGAGCTGCCCGGTGAACTTCATATTCAGCCGGCACCGGGAGTGCAGGCGTTCGGCGTGTTCGCGGATTTCGTCGTACAGGGGATGGCCGTGGGTGGCGGTGCAGGCGAGGGTGTCGGCGGTCTGGCAGGCGGTGGAGGTGTAGTCGGGTAGGCGGTGGCGGATGAGGGCGAGCAGCGTCTCGGGGAGTTGCTCGGCGGTGCTGCCGGGCGGGGGCGGTGTCCAGGCGTCGGGCTCCGACTGCTGGCCGCACATGGCGGTCCATCGTTTGTGGTCGGCGGGCGTGACGCGTGCCGTGTGTCCTTTGACGGTGCGCCGGTCTGCGGTGTGGACGGGATGGAACGCGGCGAGGACCTCGGTGAGGGTGGCGGCGAGTTGGTCGCGCTGCTGCTCGGCACGCTCGGCGCGGTGGGCGTAGGAGCCGGCCGCCGCGTCGGCACTCTCGACTTCGGCGTACTGCCGAAGTTCGTCCGTGAGGCGGTCCCGTTCGGCTTCGAGTTCTGCGGCACGTCGGGTGATTCGGCCGATGTGCTGGCGGCGGACGGTCAAGGTGTCGGTGAGTGCGGCTTGGAGTGCGGTCTTGTCTGCGCGGAGTCGGGCGATGTCGGCGGCGTCTTCGGCTTCGGCTTGGAGCCACGGCCATGCCCGGTAGAAGACGGGCATGATCGAGTCGGCGAGGTCGCCGCGGCGCATGGTGCCGCTGTAGTCGGCGGCTTCGAGGGCGGCGGCGATTTCGTTGCGGAGTCCGGCACGGCGGGACGGCCAGTCGTTCGAGGCGGGCTCGGTGGTGACCGGCTCGGGATGCTGTGCCGCGGCTTGCTCGTCAACCCAGCCGCAGCCGTCGTGTGCCTCATGGTCGCCACGATGGTCGGCGGGGAGCTGGCAGGCGTGGGCGTCGCCCCACGGGCCGGGCGCGTTGCACGCGGGTACGCCGTGCAGCAGTTCGTCTGCGGCCTCGGGTTTCGGGCAGTCCATCAGCACGCACACGAGGTGTCCTCCGTCGCCGACTTGCAGGGTGGGGTGGGTGCAGGCGGGGCAGAAGCCCTGGACGTCGTTCGCGTGGATCGACGGGAGCGGTGCGGCAGGGCTGTTGTGTGCTGCGGCGATGTAGTCGATTACGCGGTTGATCGCGGCCCGGGTCGAGGCGTCCGCGATGGTCCCAACCTGCACACGGCCTTCTGTGAGGTCGAGATGGCGGGCGGCGTAGATGGTTGATTCGTCGGGCGGGGCGATGGTGATGCGGGTCTGCTCGTTCAAGACTGTTCCTGGGGGTCGGTGGGCGGAATGTATGGGGAGTCGTCGTAAAAGGCGATGGCGGGCCGCGGGCCGGAGAGCTGGGCTGCGACCGCAGCAAGTACGGGATGCCCGGCATGGGCGAGAGTGTCGAGAGCGGGGAGCGGCGGGAGCGGGGCGTAGGCGGTCACGTGGGCTCCGGGGCGTCGAGGGCGCGGATGGTGTCGCACGGCCAGTCGGTGTCGTAGCCGATCCGTTGCATGCCCGCGCAGTACACGCAGGTGGTGCCGTTGTTGGCTTTGCGGTGCAGTTCGCGGACGCGGGCGACCGCGGCCTCGGCGGTGCTGGGTGGTTCGGCGGCGAGGGCGTCGAGGAAGCGGCGGACGAGGCTGCGGCTGATCACGGGTGGTCCTTCGGCTCGGCGGGGGCGGCTAGGCGTTGCTGTTCGCAGGCGTCTTCTTCGGTGATCGTCTGGTGCGGGAGTTCGCAGATGGGCGGGGCGGCAGGCTCGTCGAGGGCGGCGTGTATCTCGACTAGCCGGGCGCCCCACCAGCGCGCCATGGGCGTGCCGAGCGGCGGCCCGGCTTTCACCCACCGGTCGGTGAGGGCGCGGACGCGTTCGAGGGCGGCCTCGGCGGTGTCCCGTCGCTGCACGGCCTCGCATGTCTCGTCGTTGTGGCGGGCCAGTTCCAGGTTCTCGGCGTCGGAGTCGCGGAGGTCGCTCTCCAGCTTGTCGAGCCGCGCGTGCAGTTGGTCGAGGTCGTCGCTGGTCATGGCGTCGAGCGGCTTGCGGCCGGTCACAGGTACTCCCCGCTGTTGATGGTGGTTGCGGTCCACAGGGCGAGCGGCCCGGGGCCTTGGCCTCGGAGGTCCGCCATCTCCGTCTGTCGGAGGCCGAAGGGCGTGGGCGCCTGGTCGCCGGGCTCGCGGTCGGGCCAGTCGGGCAGGCAGTCGTCGAAGGCGAGCTGCCCGGTCATGGGCGCGGTACGGCGCACCATGGCCCGTCTTCGTCGTCGGGCGGGGGCTCGGGGTCGTGGATCCGGCCGAGGGTGGCCGCGAGTTGCCGGATGGCGGTGCCGCGTTGGTGGAGTGCGGTGTCGAGGGCCCGGCAGGTGGCGGCGAGTTGGGGGCTGGCGGCCGTCACCGCTGCGCCTCCTTCGCGGGCGGTTCGGCGTGGTCGACGGAGCCGAGGACTTGCAGGCAGGTGCAGCCGTCGACCGGCGACCAGGACGGGCAGGCGTCCTTGAGTTCGGCTTCGTGGCCGCAGGGCTGGTTCCAGAGGTGGCCGTTGCAGCCGCACTTGTCGGGGTTGTGCCAGCCGGTGATCCATGCGTGGCAGAGGCCGCACTGGAGGTAGGGGTTGGCGAACTCGACGTAGACGTGGACTCGGGTGTGGGTTCGAGTGAGTGTCATGACGGGTCTCCCTGCTGGTTGCCGAACGACTTGGTGTCGATGAGGTGCTCCAGCCGGGCGGTGAAGCGTTCGCCGAACTCGGGGCCGATGCGGTGGGCGAGCGCGATGAGTTCGGTGACGAGCGCGGCGGCTCCGTCCTCGTTCATCAGGTAGAGGTTCCGGGCCCGGTCGGTGGTCTTGTTGATGCGGCCTTCGAGGAGCATCGCGAGGGCGACGGAGCCGTCTGAGGTTTCGACGAGGGAGACGTCGGAGGCGTCGAGGAGTACGGCGTTGGTGGTGTCGACGATGACGGCGTTGTGGTCGTGGGGGCTGCCGGGTCCGGCGATGTTGCCGCCGCTTTTGCGGGGGTCTCCGCTGGTGCGGCGGCCGGTCTTCTTGCGGGTCACGGTGTGCCTTTCGGGTTGTGCGCCCATCGAGGCGCTGTACGGGGCGCCGGGCCGGTGAAGGCCCGGCGCGGGGGTCAGGCGGGGGGGTCGGGCAGTTCGATGCGGGCGGTGACGATGAGTCGGGCGCCGGGCGGGAAGTTCTTCGCGTCGGCCCAGAAGCCGGGCCCGGACTCGATGCCGTGGTGCGCCCGGTCGGGGTCGCCTTCGGGGCCCCAGTAGTTGCCGAGCAGCACCGTCTCGCCGTGCAAGTTGGTGCGGTACTTCGGGTGGAGTTCCAGGACGACGGTCTGCTCCGGGTTGTCCCGGGTCAGGTACTCGTCGGGCTTGTCGTGCTTGCGGCACTTCCAGGTGGCGCTGACGTCGTCGAGGTCGCGGCGGGCGGTGTATTCGATGTCCCGGTGGGCGGTGCATCCGGTGTGGGTGCAGGTCTGTCGGTGGGTTCGGCGGCGGCTCATGCGGCTTCCTCGTCGGGTTGGGCCCGCGTAGGGCGTGAATGGGCTACGCGGCCGTCTGCGGCTTTCTGCGGTCCGGGAGGCGACGCGGGGGCCTCGTGCCGCTGTACGGCCGCCAGTCCCGCCGCGACGCCCCGCGTGACGGCCAGCCAGGCGACAGCAGCGGTCACGACGACCGTGTACAGGGCGGCCGTCGCGAACACGGCCAGCAGCACAATCCATGCGGCCAACGCCCAGCAGAGGGCGGTCACGGCGGCTACCGCCTCGGCGATCACGAGGCGGCTGCCATGCGGTAGTCGTGGCGCGCCTCGCCGGGGTCACCGGCCTCGCACGAGCCGCAGACGCCAGGCGTCACCGGGTCGCCGCCCTCCCGGTGCGAGTACTTCGGGTGCCCGCACTCGCCGCACGGACGCACGCCCGCAATGACCGGATACAGGTCCGGGGCGGCGAGGCAGGCGCCCACGACCCAGGCCAGGACAGCCGAGTCCTTCGGGTGACTCTCGCCTTCGGGATGCCTGCGGCCCTGGATGTATCCCATGACGGCGGCTTCGCGGACGAGGCGGCGCTCGCGCTCGGCGAGGGATGCGAGCGTCGCATCCACGTCTTGGGCGCGCTGTAGCTCGCGGGCTGCGAGGTAGGTGATCAGGGCGGCGGGGAGGTCAGTCACTGCCGGGCCTCCTTCGGCTGCTGTGTGGCGGCTGGCTTGCTGGGCGGGACTGCGGTGTACACGCCGGGCCGGATCTGGGCGGGCGGGGTCAGGTGGCAGTGGCAGGGGATGACGGTGTCGCAGGTAAGGCAGAGCGCCATGAGGTCAGGCCTCCTCGGCGAGCTGGCATGCGGCAGCCCAGTCGAGGTTGCGCTGCTCGTCTTCGGCCTTGAACGCGGCCACGAAGTACGGGTCGGCCATGTCCTGTCCGGCCTCGGCGAGGGCTGCGTCGGTCTCGTACTCGGCGGCGATCGTCTCTACGGAGAACCCGCACGCGTTCAGCCGGCGGTTCACAGGGCGTCGAACCCCCGGCAGACGAGGTTGTCGGTGCTGTCGGGGTCGCATGCGTCGCAGAGGAGGCGTCCGCTGACGGCGAGGTGCTCGCCTCGGGTGTGGCTGCAGACGCAGACGGTGCGCGGGTTGTCGGCCTCCTCGGCGGGCTGCGTCACAACGGCGGCCTGCTCGTCGGGCTGGAGCTCGAAGGTGATCGGCCAGCCGAGGACCCGGAGCGCGGCCTGCACAACACTGATCGGCTGCTCGGTGATGTAGCGGGCGAGCACCGTGCCGGGCTCCTCGCGGGGCTCGGTCTCGGGCTGTGGCGTCTCGTCGGCCATGCGACGCAGTTCGCGCATGGCGTTCTCCAGGCCGTTGGCGTACCCAATCTCGTTCTCAGACAGGGCGCGCTCATAGGCCTCGGCCGTCATCGCCTCAATGCGGGCGGCGCCCTCGTTCAGCACAGCGGCCCGGTCGCTGCTCGCGGGCAGCACGGACAGGACCGCGTCGGCGCGGCTGTAGGCGTTCTCGGTGACCGTGTCCGGCCGCCGGATGGGCCCGTACTTCGGGTCCTTGCCGCGATACGTCCACTCGACGAGCGCCTCGGCGATGCGGTCCCGGAGCGTGGCCCGGTCGGTGAAGTGCAGCTGGGGTACGTCGATCTCCAGCTTCTCCTCGACGAGCGCGGCCCGGTCGGTGGCAGGCGCAGACCCGACAGACGCGTGGGCCTCGGCAAGGACTGCGTCCAGCAGCGGATCCAATCCGTCCACGGTCACGGTGCGGGTCGTTGTGGCGTAGCGGATCAACTCGTCGCGGGCGGGTGTCTCGGTCACGATGGCTCCTGGTTGGGTGAGAATTTGGGCGGGCCGGCCGCCTCGGTTCGAGCGAGGCGGCCGGTTCTTCGGGATCACGGGGTGGGTTCGAAGAGCGCCGTTTGTGCGGGCTCGTCAGCGGCTGGGCGCAGCGTCTTCGTCTCGACCGTGGTGACGTGGTCGATCCGCTGGTTGAGGAACCCGTGCGGGTCGGTGCAGCGGACGTCGGTCAGGCCGAGGAGTCCACCAACACCGTTGTCGTGGTGGAGGAGGACGACGCCGTGCCAGTGGGCTTCGGGGCGGTGGCCGTTGCCGGGGTGGACTGCGACGGGGGTTCCTGGCGGGAGGCGACGGGTCACGGTGCTGCTCCTGTGGGGTGGTTGGGGTGGGTGTGAGGGGCGGATCAGACGGGGGTGGCGGCGGGCGCGGGGTGGACGGTCCAGGTCCCGTCGGGGTGGCGGATGACGTGGTCTCCGTAGCGGGCGACGATGCGGGACTCGCCGGTGCCGATGCGAAGTCCAACGCAAACGGTCTTGTCGCCGTCCCGCTCGAAGTAGCCCTTGGCGTAGTGACCGTCGTGGTCGACGACGTCATCGATCCACGCGATGTTGCGTGGGGTGAGCCGCCACGTCTTGCAGCCCGCCGCCTCCAGCTCGACGAGCGGCTGGCAGTGGTCGCACTCGGCGCGGGCGTCGAGGGCTGGGAGTCCGGCGATGGCGCGCTGGATCTCCTCGTCGGTGACGTCGCCGAGCGTCTGGGAGCAGCCGTTGCAGGCGCGTTGGACTTTGAACGTGGTGGTGGTGCGGCCGTCGGCGTCGACGGTGATCCGGTCGGGAGTGTGGGTGCGGGCGGTCATCGGCTCGCCTCCTCGGTGAGCACGTCGGCCACGGACCGGCCCCGGTACGCCAGCGTCGGCGCCAACCCGCGGGCGAGGCGCAGTGCGGTGTCGTGGTCGAAGCGGTGTGCTTCCCGCCACGCTTCCTCGGCGCGTGCGTCTGCCTCGCTGCCGTCTTCCAGTGATGGAGGCTCGTACTCCCAGGTGCCGTTGGCGTCGGCGAACCTGAGGTTGCGTCGCACGGCGTACAGGCCGTTGCCGCGGTACTCGACCTGGATGGTGAATGTCCATCGGTCGTCGTGGTCTTCGGGGAGGCAGGAGACGACGATGCGGGTGGTCTGGACGAACGGTTCGGGCTGGCCGGGCTTGACGTGGCCGAGGCCTTCGCGGATCTGTCGCATCGTCATGGCGGGCTGCTGGGTGGTCATGTGTTGCTCCTGTGGTGGGGATCGTTTGGGTCGGGTGTGCTCGCGGGGCTCTGTGCGGGCGCTGGAGGCTCTGTGAGCGGTTCGGGCGAAGCGGAGGGCCCGGAAGCCGCCAGAGGCGCCACAGCGTGGACTCAGGCGCCGGGACGGCTACGAAGCTCCGATGTCGCTAGCCCCCGGCTGCTCCAAACCGAGCTGAACGGCCGCCAGACGCACGGCCTCACGGATCGACAGGCCCTCCTCGGATGCGGTCCGCAAGGCGAGGGCCCGGGTGTGGAGGTCGTCGGCGAGGGCGAGCTGTGCGGGGGTGAGGCCGCCGGGCCCGGTGCGCCGGTGGGGGCGTTCGCGGCGTGGGGGGTCCCACTGGCCTGCCGGGGTGGTCGGTTCGAGGTTCGTCATGCGGGGCCCTCCTCGGGGCTGTGTGCGGCTGTGGGCGGTCCACGGGTCCCGAGCCGCCTTCCGGCCCTGTGCGGGCGCGTGACGGCCACTGGAAGCCCGGGAAACGGGGTGCGCGGGCTACGAGGCGGCGGGCTGGCGGGCGAGTTCCAGCAAGACCGAGGCGTGGCAGTGGTCGGGCTCGCCCTCGGCGGGCAGCGGGCAGTAGCAGGCGAGGTCCCGGCCGCGCAGCTCGGGCAGCGCGTCGAGGAGGCGCTTGCGGGTTGCGGACGCTTCGGGGCCCATCCACCACTGATCGGAGCCGCGCACCCAGGACCGGAACGCCATGTGGCAGGCTTCGCGCGCCTGTTCCGGGGTCTCGGCGCCGAGCCATTCCATGGCCCCGGCGATGGTGAAGGGGTTACCGAAGCGGGACGGGCGGGTGACGATCACGCAGTTGTCGGGCTTGCGCCATCCCTTGGTGCGGCGGCGTTGGATGCGGGCGGGCTGGTCGGTGCTCATCGGTGCTGCTCCTTCGCAGGGTGGGGATCTTTTGCGGGTGTCTGGTTTGGGTGGGGTGCGGTGGCGGGTGCGGGCGGTCAGGCGGCTTGCCGGAATCCCTCGGCCCGCCAGCGGTAGACGGAGCGCGGGTGGACGCCGAGGATGCGGGCTATCTCGCCTGCGGGGAGGCCGTGATCCGTGAGGCCTTGGGCGACCTTCACGCGTTCGAGGCGGGTCAGGCCGGCGGCCGGTCGTTGTTCGCGGATGATCGCCGCGACGTCGTGTTCGTCGGCCACCGTCCACTCGGTGAAGTCGGGATCACCGTGGAGGGCGATGCGCTGCTTGTGCTTGGTGCAGAGGCGCCGGCCGGGGATGGCGGTGTTGGTGCAGTGGGTGATTCGGCAGTGGCGCACGGGCTGTCTCCGGTCTGGTTGGCGTGGGCGGTGATGCGTGCGTCGTGGCTGGCGATGTGGTGGCGTCGGCCGCGTTGGGTGGTGCAGCGGGTTCCGGGTGGGGCTTTGCACCAGGGGCAGCGGATGGACCACTCGGGCGGCTTGTCGGTCACGAGGCTTCGGTCTCGGCGGCCGCGGGCGGGGTGGGCTTCGCGGTGAGCTGCTGTTGGAACTGTTCGAGTTCGGCGCGCTCGGCGGCGGTGAGCCGGTTGAGGTGTGCGGCTGCGGCTTCCTTGCGGGCGGCGATCTGCGCAAGGTCTTCGCGGGGCAGGTCGTGGGCGTCGCGCGCGGCACGGCGGCGGGCTGCGTGGGCGACGGTGCGGGGGTGGCCGTTGCTGCGGCAGTGTTTGCCGAGGGGCGCCAGGCAGGCGGGGCAGGGGACGGTGAGGGGGCCGACGCGTACGGGCCGGCGGGTGCCAGTCGTGTCGTCGTCGGGTACGTCGTGGCCGATGGCGGTGAGTTCGCGCATCAGCTGCGGGTCTGGTCCGCCGGGGCCGAGGGCGCGCAGGCCGGTGTTCGGTCCGATGCGTCCGTCGGCGAGAGCAGCCGTACGGGCGCGGAGCCGGATGACGTACTGCTCCGGGGTCTCGTCGGGGTCGCCGTCGTAGCGGAGGTTGGCGACGCGTTCACGGCGCGCCCGCTTCGCGATGTCGATGAGGTCGACGGCTGTGACCCGGTAGCGGTCCTTGGGCTGGCGGTTGGCCATCTCCTGGTAGAAGACGGTCAGCGCGGTCTCGGCGTCGTGGCGGGTGAGGCCTGCGGCGGTGAGGTCGGCGTGCCAGGCGAGGACGTCGGCGCGGCCGACGGTGCGTTGGTCGCGGGCGGCGGCGAGGCCGAGGAGTGTCGAGGCGTCTTCGATGGTGATCACTGGGCCTCCTTGTGGGCTGCGGCTTGCGCTGCGTCGTGTTCGGCTTGCATCTGGCGGCCGAGGTCGAGGGCGGCCTGTACGCGGGCGTCTGTGGTGGAGGGACGGGGAGGTACTTGTCCTCCGCCGGGGAGGGCGACGAGGAACGCACCCTGCTGTGGGCGGGTGGCGCGTTCAGCGGCCCGTTTGGCGTCGTCGCGGATCCACTTCTGCCAGGCGTCGGGCCACGACTTCCGGCGCGTGCCGGTGGAGCGGTAGTGGGAGACGAACTGGGCGGTGGCGTGGTCGATGTCGAGGGTGGGGCCGAAGGTTTGGAGGGCCCAGCGGCGCATGGCGTCGGTCAGCTGGAAGCCGTCGATCTCGATCGGGGAGGGCGCGTAAGCGTCAAGATCAACCTGGCTACTAGCTGCACCATCCCCACCCAGATCAGCCATAGAAGGGGTTGGGGACGGGACGGGACGGGACGGGACGCCGTTAGTAACGCCGTTACGAAATCCGTTGACCTGCGGTTCCGTCTGAACTTCGTGACGGTTTCCGGTCGCCGTCGTGTCGCCGTCGTGTCGCCGTCGTGCTGCGTTCGTGTCGCCGTCGTGCGTTTCGGGTGCGTCCGCACCGTCCGGCGGGACCGGCTTTCCGTTCCTGCGCTGACGGAACTTTTCCTGCCTCGCGGCGTTCTTCTTCCGCTCGGCGAGGATCTGTTCGCGGGACGGGTTGTAGTCGAGGAAGTCGTGAATCATCCAGCCGTCGTCGGTGCGGTCCCACAGGCCGGCGTCTTCGAGTTGCTTCGCGGTCGCTTTCAGTCCGCGGATGTGGGCGACGAGGGGGAGTTCGCGGTCGCCGATGCGGCCGTCGGTGAGGTTCTCGGAGGACCAGCAGATCGCGGAGACGTGCAGCCGGAACGCCCGGTCGGACAGCAACGCGATCTTGCGGTGCGACGGGAAGCGGTCGTCGAGCTTGACCCAGGGCATCTGCACTTCTTTCGGTCGAGCTGATCAAGTGGAGAGGAGCGGGGCCGCCGCGGTGGACGGCCCCGGGCATGGCTACTCACGGGCAGGTGTTGATGCGTTCGGGATGCGCATGCGGTGCGGCCCGAAGGAGTGCAGGAGGTCCCACCACGTGCGTCGCCGCCAGGAGCTCCGGTGCCGGTGTCGCCCGCAGGTGCAGAACCAGCCCTTGTGGTCGCGCTTCCATTGACAGCACTGGCCTGCGTAGACAACGGATCCGATCGCGGGCTCCTCGGGTCGGTCGTTCACGCTGAGCTCGGCGAGCATGGAGCGCCACCAGGCGCCTTCGAGGTACTTCGCGACCTCCGGAACGAACTGCTTCTCATGCGCGAGCATTGAGTTGCAGCGTCCACAGAGGAGTCCTCGCGCAGCCCACATCCCACGGGCCCTGTCGTGATCGATATAGAGCTGCTTGTGACTGGTGTCGATTCCGTAACGGCGGCAGATCTCGCAGCGCTGTTCGGAGCGTTTGAGCAGGTCATCGAACTGCTCGCAGGTCATCAAGTAAGCCGTGTGGCGGCACGTTGAAATGCCCGCCAAGGGAGCGTTGTGCATATGCAAGACCCTACCGGTGTGCATATGCATGGTCAAGCGAGTAGCTGGACATGCTGCATATGCAGCCCTTACGGTGAGCGCATGGTCAGCCGAGCGAAGGACACCCACACCACGAACCGCGTCTTCCGAGTCCCCGATCAGGACTGGGAGGACTTCGGTGCGCTGGTCGGCGAGCGCAACCGCGCGCACCTTCTGCGCGAGTTCATCGCCTGGTACCTGCGCCGGCCGAAGGTCGTGCTGCCGAAGCGCCCCGACGCGCACGAGGTCCACGACGTCAACGCCGCCCGCTCTATCGCCGAGTCCTGACATCGCCCCTCCTCTCCTCGCGCCCCGCACCGTGTGTGCGGGGCTTCGTGCTGCGGTCAGTCGGCTTGGTTGGCGCGGCGTGAGTCCCAGATCGTGGTGTTGCGGTACGCGGTGTGGGCGTGAGACGGGGCTGCCTTCCGGTAGCCGTGACGGGCAAGCCGCGCATACACGGCCTGGTGGCCTATCCCGAGGACCTTGGCGAGCCGGTAGACGGTGACGCCCTGTTCGACGAGGACGGCGAGCGCCTCGGTGAACTCTTCGCCGACCTTCCGCTTCGGGTCGTCGATCGGGGTTGAGCCGCGCACGGTGCGGGCGATGGCGTGCATGGCGCGGAGTTCGTCGGCGACTTCGGGGGTGACCGCGTCGGCGCTCGCCGGGGTCTCGTCGGCGGCCATCACGCGCCTGCCTTCCGTGCGCCGCCGCCGCGCCCGCGCAGCTGCACGTCGGCTTCGAGGAGCAGCGTCCGGGCCAGCCAGTACGAGCCGCCGATCTCGCGTGCAACGGACTGGATGGTGGCGCCCTGGCTGTAGAGGCGGGCGGCCGTCTTGCGGGTGGTGGCGCGTTCGGGGTCGACGAGGCGGGCGTAGAGGGTGCGGCTGCTGGTCACTGCGTGCCTTTCTGCTGGTGGGTGAGCCGGGGCCCGCGCCCGGGGGGAAGTCGCGGGCCCCGGAGACGGCTGGCA
>Ga0209341_10000493_pt1 | contig 40879 bp, 44 predicted proteins | sample RifCSP13_2_FD_184020 | JGI IMG/M metagenome (GOLD analysis project Ga0209341, IMG submission 184020) | Soil microbial communities from Rifle, Colorado - Rifle CSP2_sed 13_2 (SPAdes) (version 2) | ecosystem: Environmental > Terrestrial > Deep subsurface > Rock core/Sediment | place: Rifle...
ATCATCCACATGCCAAGTATCGGCGCTATAGATTGCTGCACGCTTGTTTCCCATGGTGTTCACCTTCCATGCCCTCACACTCACAACGTAGATCGAAAGGTGTCTCACTCATCATGGACATGGAGGGGGGTGCCCGGATAGGGTCGGGGAGGTCAGCCCCCTGCCCAAGATCTGGACAACCGACCGTGCGACGCCGCCACCACCACCGTCCTCTGATCAAAGTCCCCCCGAACCTTTGACGGGCTAGCGGAGAGGGCGCTGGAACGGCACCAGAAAACCTCCGACCAGTTCGGTGACCTCGATCTGGCGCTGGGACAGCCGGTCGGCCCAGTGCTCGGCGATGCGGCGATCTGGACACAGCAGGGCGGTACGAGAAGTGGACACAAGTGGCATGACGGAGTCGAGGTCAGGACCGATGCGGCGATAGCCAAGACCGCTGGTGGTCACCCATCGTCGCACCGGGTCGAGATCGGAGCTTCGCAGATCGAGAACGGTCTGCACCCCGTGGGATGCGAGTTGCTCCACCGTGTCTACTGCAGCCCCGACCACTACCACGACGGTCATGCCACCACCACTGTCATGTGAGATTGTGCCAGCACTGCGAAGTGCCCCTGCGGTGCCTACTGGCTGGCGGCTACCGGGAGAAACGCCGGGCAGATGTCGTTGAACGAGCACCAATCGCACAATCGCCCGGGACGAGGGGGGAACTGCTGACGCTCCATCGCCCGATTGATGGCCGCCCACAGGGCACGTAGCTGTCGCTCCATGGCATCGAGTTGGAAATCATCCACCGCCAACCGGTAGAGGGTGGGACCGTTCAAGTAGATCAGCCGGATTTCGGCAGGCGTACGTCCGAGCTGGCGTCTGATAAGCAATGCGTAGATCTTCAGGGCGAAGAAGGCAGGCAGGGCGTAGAGCTCTGGGGGCGCCGACCCCGTCTTGTAATCGGTGATGATCAGGCGCCCGTCGGGTAACTCGTCGATGCGGTCCAGGATGCCCTTGATGACGATGCCGTCTAGGTCCTGGAGCATCTCCAATTCACGGTCGAGGGGGATTACCTGGGTGGGATCCTCGAGACCGAAGTAGTTCGAGAGTAGTGCCATGCTCTCCAACCCCCAGGAGCGTTCATCAACGAGGGAGGAGAACAATTCGGAATACTCCTCCGTCCCCCGCATTTCCGTCCACACCGTCCGGAAGAGCTCGTGGAGGGTTTCGGCGGAGCGCTGCTCGGAGGGAAGGTCGAAGAGACGTTGAAGGGCCAGATGGGCGGCGGTCCCTCGCGCCTGCTGGACCGACACCGGCTCCGGCAATCGGTCGATAGCCCTGAATTTGTAGAGCTGCGGACAGGACTTGAAGTCGGCAGCCCGGCTGGGGGAGAGGGTCTCCAACATGACTCTGACTATACGCCGAGCGAATGACAGGTTTGGGATTCGGTGGCTCAGGGAACGAACCTGATACACCCGAAGGCTGTCAGGTCGCGAATATTTTCTCCGTTGCGCGAAATCCGGCGACGCCATTCGGCGTCGACGGGCAACTTGTGCTCGGTAACTTTGCATCGTCCGCATCGAGGGAAACCTTGGAGCGGTGCCACCGGGTCGAGAGGCTCGGACCGGTAAGTCTCCCGTAAGAACGGGCCCGCACGGGTTCGGAGTTGTGGGAGACGAAGAGCCCCGAGGGGGCCGCGGCTTCGGCCAAGGCTTTCTCGGGGTTTCTTCGTTTCCGGTAGATTCGGCCAAGTCGCCGTCGCTTGAGTGTCGCGACGTGGGTGACGGGGGCCGCGCGAAACCTTTCCTCTCGTCGCGAAAAACGCCCAGGCAAAACCGCCCAAAACCCCCGGATCTCGGTGTACGGTCTTCTCAGCCGCGGGGGAGACCTCGCAGCGAAACCGGACAGCGCGCGAGTGTCCGGAGTCGTCCACTGAGCATCCCGACGTACGGGAGCAGCCACCGTAAGGTGATGCCGGCCTTTTCGAGGGGCCGGTCGGATGGAACGGCAACCGTCGCATGTCGGTAACGGTGAGCGGCGGCGGCGGGACCGGAAACGGTCCTGCCATTCCTCTGGACGCAGGGGAAGCGCCGGGCGACCCGCCTCGTGTGGGCGCACCAGCGCAGGTTGAGGTTCGCAAGGACCCCAACCATGCTGATTCGGTCATCGAACGGATCGGCAGCCACCGCCACGTGTGTGGTGCCCGAAAGGGCCCGCTCGCGGAGCGGGGTCCGGGAAGCCCCGAGAGGGCAGAGGCGCAAGCCGAAGCTCCCTCGGGGTTTTCTCGTTGAGGCGTCCTCGCCGGTTCGAATTTCGGTGCCGGACGCGACCGTCATCGATGCCAGCTGGTCCTTAGAATCGCGACCATGGCCTATCCCGAGAAGTTGCTCAGCCCCGGCGAGACCGTCGTCACGGAATTCCGGCCCCATTTCCAGGTGCTGATCACGCCAATCCTTTTGACGTTGGTGGCGATTGCATTGGTGGTCGTCGCGGTCGGCCAACTCGATGGCATCGGTCTCCTGATCGCCATCGGTGCCGTCGTCATCGCCTGGTTGGTGTTGACCGCCCGACGTCTGGTCGACTGGTGGTTTACCCATTATGTGATCACCAACGAACGCGTGATCTTTCGGGCCGGAATCATCTCCCGCCGCGCCAAGGAGATCCCGCTGGAGGTGATCAACGACGTCGAGTTCAAACAGTCCCTGTTTGAACGTCTGGTGGGCAGCGGTGACCTGGTGATGGAGTCGGCCGGTGAGTTTGGACAGAGCCGTTTCACGGATATCCCCGATCCGGAGGCGATGCAGTCCCTCATCTACCAGGTGCGGGAAAGGCGGAAGGTCTCCCTGGAAGGGGGCGGGCGCTCGGTAGCCCAGGAGATCGAAACGCTGGCTCGGCTACGGGACCAGGGTGTGATCTCGGCTACGGAATTCGACGCTCAGAAGAAGAAGTTGCTTGAGTCCTGATCCGCTTCTCGGTGGGGGTGTGCAGCCTCCGGGGTGAAAACCCGAAGAACGATTCTCCACTGAAGGGTGCCGAACGGCGGTCGTGGCATTACGCTGTAGGCATGTTTGAGGCTGTGGAGCACGTTGAACTGAGGGACGAACTCGGGGCACCCGTCCAGGAGAGCATTCTCGGTTCCTTCGACGACGAGAAGGAAGCGCTCGAGGTGGCCAGGGCGGCGCGGCGCCGGTTCCTCGAACAGGCCCGCGATGACTACGCCTGGTGGACGGTGCGAAGCCCAGGCGCCCGGCTCGCCCGTTGGATAGCCGATTCCCAGTCCGATCGCGAATTCGCTCTCGACCTCACAACCGGTCAGCTGGTCGAGGTCCAATAGCAGACCCGCCACATTTGGGGCGGGGACCCGGTGCCCTCGCCGGATGTTCCCGATCATCTACGATCGAGTCGTGACTCTTCGAGCGTTGCTGGCCGAGCACGGAGTCCGAGAGACCGCCACGGTCGGCAATCGAGTCGGGATACTCGCCCTGCACGGTGGTTTGGAAGCTGGGACCTCGGAGATCGCCCAGGCAGCGGCCGAGCGCTGCGGAGCTGGCCTCTACACCGTGGACCAGCCAGCCGCCTTGGCCTGGCACGTTCCGAGCATCGAATATCACCCCGGCCACAGCACCGGCCTCGACCGTGTGCTGTCTTCGATCGACGTGGCCGTATCACTGCACGGCTACGGCCGGCCGCACCTTCGCCCGGCGGTCTTGCTCGGGGGGGGGAATCGCTGGCTGGCCTCCGCTCTAGCCCGGTATCTGCGTTACCGCGGAGTTCCGGTCATCGACCGTCTCGAGGAGATTCCGGCCGGTCTGCGGGGTCTTCATGCGGCCAACCCGGTCAATCTGCCGCCGGGGGGGGGAGTGCAGGTCGAGCTGCCCGTCGGGGCCCGCCAAGGCGACTCGGCCGAAGCGGTCGTCGCAGCGATCATTGCGCTGGCCGCGCTCTCCGGCCCGACCTCAGTGGGCATACCGCCACGGTGAGACAGCTCCATGAATGGTGGGGATACGTGACGGTCGGGTTGCTGGCGCTCGGCGGAGTGGCTCACTTGGCGGTGGCCGCCCGCCGTCGGGCCCTGGGACGTCTGGCCCGCGCCCTGGCGTTCGCATCTCTCGCCGCGGTGGCGCTCCAGGTGACCTTGGGCGTGGTGATGCTCCAGACGGAAGGAATGCGGCCGGGCAATCAGCACGTGTTCTACGGTGTGGTCATCTCTTTCACGCTCGCCTTCGCTTACATCTACCGTCAGCAGTTGGAACGGCGGCCGGCGATCTATCGGGGACTGCTACTGCTTTTCCTCATGGGTCTGGCGATTCGTGGCATCCTCACCTTCGGCAACAACTTCTGATCGGGAGGCGCGATGATCCTCGATGGCAAGCGATTTGTGATCACCGGGATTCTCACCGACGACTCGATCGCCTTTCACACCGCTCGGACCGCCCAGGAGCAGGGTGCGGAGATCGTCGCCACCGGCTTCGGCCGTGGCCTTCGGCTGACCGAAAGGGCGGTGCAGCGATTGCCCACACCCTGCAAAGTCTTGGAGTTGGATATCAACGAACCTGCCCACATGGCTGCGTTGGTGGCCGACCTGGAAAGGCTTTGGGGGGGGGTGGACGGAGCCCTCCATGCCATTGCCTTTGCCCCGGCCGACGCCTTGGGCGGCAACTTCCTCAACACTCCCCCCGAGAGTGCGCAGACCGCCTTCATGGTTTCGGCGTTCTCCTACAAGACGCTGGCCGTGGGGCTTTTGCCGCTGCTGGAAAAGGCCGGGGGAGGTTCCCTGGTGACCCTCGATTTCGACAACACCCAGGCGTGGCCGGTCTACGACTGGATGGGGGTCGCCAAATCAGCTCTCCAATCGGTCACCCGCTATCTGGCGAGGGACTTGGGACCGAAGGGGGTACGGGTCAATGCTGTGTCGGCCGGGCCACTCGCAACGGTGGCGGCCAAGTCGATCCCCGGCTTCGACATGTTCGACGAGCTGTGGGCAGAGCGGGCACCGCTGCGCTGGAACACCGGCGATCCCGAGCCGGTGGCTCGGATGGTATGCGTGTTGTTGTCCAACTGGGCAACCATGACCACCGGGGAAGTCATCCACGTCGACGGGGGTTTTCACGCCGTAGCGGCCGGGCCGGCGCCGAAGAGACCGTAGCGCTCCCTCAACTGGCGCGCAGGTCCCTACCCCCCGGGGTGGCCGGAAGCCTCAACACGAACGTCGCGCCCCCCCCCGGCGTGTTCTCGAGCTCGACCGTCCCGCCCATGGCCTCGGTCAACCCTTTTACGATCGACAGGCCCAAACCGGTTCCGCCCTGGCTGCGAGTATCGGCGTTCTCTAGCTGGCCGAACCGTTCGAAGGCGCGGCCCCTCTTCTCCGCCCGGATGCCGGGTCCGTGGTCGACGACGGCAATCTCGATCGTCGAACCGTGGGACTCGGCCCTCATCTCGACCGGCCCGCCGGGTGCGTACTTGGCGGCGTTGTCGAGCAGATTGATCAAGACGCGCCCGAGGTGGTCGGGGTCGATGGTGGCCGTGGCGGTGGGTGGCACGACCTTCAACGAGACGTCTTCCAAACCTGGCACCGTGGCGAGCTGTTCGGTCAGGAAGTCGATCAGCCGGATCGCTTCGGGGTGCATCGGGAGGCTGCCGCGGTCGATGCGCGAAACGGTGAGGAGGTCCTCGATGAGCCTCCGCAAGCGGGTTGCCTGTCTCCGCGCCGATACGAGAAGCTGGCGGGCGGAGTCGGACCGAGGGTCCAACTCGGGCCGCACCAGAGTGTCCAATGACCCGATAATCGAGGTGAGTGGGGTGCGGAGCTCATGGCTGACTACAGACACGAAGTCCGATTTCATGGTGGCCATCTCCTCCATGCGTCGGCTCATCGCGGCGGCGGCTTCATATCGACCCATCTGCGACACCACGAGCGCGGCGGGAGCAGCCAGCGAATCGAGAGCTGCCAGCTGGTCGGGACGAAAGGGACCATCTCCGCCGTGATCTCCCACGGCGATCAGCCCGATGGTTTCGTTCTCGATTCGGAGCGGTGCCACGAGTGCCTGCCGCAGACCGAGCTCGGCGAGCACCCCGTATTCCTGCTCGGCCAGCGGTTGATCGATGACGGCAGACGTGCCGGCCCCGAAGACTCGCTGCAGTTCCCCGGCACCCCGGGCGGGTAGTTCGAGGGTTCCCACCGCCAGCGTCTGTCCGGCTACCCAGATGGGACTGACCACGGTCAAGGTGTCGACCAACGGCCGATGAAGCATGACCACCCCCACTTCGGCCTCCAGGTAGTGACAGATCGTCCCCACCAGCTTCGGCAGGAGCTCGGGGAAGGAGTCGGCGCCGGCGAGCGTGGTGGTGACCGCATACAAGCGCTCGAAGTCGGTCTGCTGTCGGGCCAGCTTCTCGGCCGAGGCGGCGTCGTGAGCAGCGGTTCGGACAAACTGGCTGGCAAGCGCGCCGGTGGCGGCGGCCACCACTGCCAGGGCGAGGGTTGCTCCCAGCTGGGCGCTCCAGTCAAGCTTTCCGGCCGACGCTGAGGCCAAGGTAAGGGCCACCATGACGAAGATCGTGGTGATCGTGTGGTGGCGCAGTCCCAGGCTGGCGCCGCTCAATGCCACGACGCCGAGTGCGGTGGGAAGGGCGAGCACCCGCATCGACAAAGGGGCGGTGGAGAGGGCCGCTCCCGCCGCCAGCCAGAGCGTGATGGCCCAGAGCAGTAGCTGTCCCAGGGGCTTTTCGAGGAGACGGCGCCAGTCGGTGAACTGGAGAATGAGGAAGGCGGGTAGGGTCCCGATGATGGCCGCCAGCACTGGCCACATCGTGATCGAGCCGGTGCGGATGGCCTGGGCCAAGACGACGAGTGGGAACGACCACGCCACGAAACGCGACCGGCGGACGACGGCCGCTCGAAAGCGCTCGACTGGTTTGGGCGATGCGGCCATGGGCGGAGAGATGGGAAGTGCCAGGGTAATGTCGGCAACCTGGTCATCCTTGGTATCGGAGAGTTGGCGTGGCGCTGAAGGCCCTTGCCGGCGGTTCGTTGTTCGCAGATAGCTACGGCACAGGAGCTCCGCACGTGCTTGCCCTGCATGGCTGGGGGCGGAACCGCGCCGACTTTCAGCGAGTTCTCGAAGGTCTAGACGGCTTGGCGCTCGACCTACCCGGGTTCGGCGCCTCACCCCCCCCCGAGCAACCGATCGGCACTGCTGGCTACGCCGACCTGTTGCAGCCGGTACTTGCCGAATTCGCCACCCCACCGGTGGTGGTTGGTCACAGTTTTGGAGGCAGGGTGGCGGTGACGCTGGCGGCGCGCTCCCCGGTCAGCGCACTTGTGCTCACCGGGGTGCCCCTGCTGGGTTGGGCGACGCGGAAAAACCCCAGGCTCGTGTTTCGGATGCTGCGGGCCGCCCATCGTATCGGGGTCATCTCCGAACAGCGCATGGAAGCGATCCGGGGGCGGTACGGTTCGCTCGACTACCGCGCAGCGACGGGGGTCATGCGAGGCGTCCTGGTCCGGGTCGTGGCGGAGTCATACGCTGACCTGCTGGCCGGGCTCGACGTCCCGATCCATCTGGTTTGGGGGGGGGATGACCGCGAAGTGCCGGTAACAGTGGCAGAACAAGCGTTACCGCTGCTCAGACACGGTCGCCTCACCGTTGTTCCGGGAACGGGTCACTTGCTGCCCGTAGAGGCGCCCGACCAAATCCGTCGCGCTGTGTTGGGTCTCCTCCCGTGAGGCCGCTGGTGGTGTCGGCCGCTGCCGGGGCTTTTGGTCTGGCGGCGCTGAGATGGCTCCGGGTTGCCCAACGAGAGCATTACCTGGCCGGGGCGGCCGGGCGCTTCGCGGCACGTTGGTGGCGGCTTCCCCGCAACCTGCCGCTGTCTGTCACGCTCGTGGCCGCGACCCTGGCCGCGTTCCGCTGGCCGGCGGCCGGTCTTCTCACGGCGGCGATGGTGGCCGTGGGACCGCTCGGTCTCAGCTGGCGGGGTCGGACCTCGCAACTGGCATGGACGATGAGAATGCGCCGCCTGGCCGGGGTGGTGGGGTTTCTGGGTCTGGCCTCGCTGGTCTGGTCGTTGGCGGCGGGTTCGGTCGTACCCGCGTTGGCCGCGGCCCTGGGGGTTCCCTGGCTCGTCGACGTCGGGCTGTTCTTCTTGGGCCCGATCGAAGTGAGGCTCGGCCGCCATTGGGTGGTCGAGGCCCAGAACAGACTGGCCGATTCGGGGGCGCGGGTGGTTGCCATCACCGGGTCCTATGGGAAGACCACCACCAAGTCGTACCTCGTTCATCTGCTCTCGGCGGTTTGCCGGGTAGCGGCCAGCCCGGCCAGCTTCAACAACCGCATGGGGTTGGCACGGGCCATCAACGAGAACGTCACCTCCGGCACCGAGGTCTTCGTGGCGGAGATGGGGACTTACGGCCCGGGGGAGATTGCCAACCTCTGCAGGTTCGTACCTCCGGTCGTGGCGGCGATCACGGCCATCGGGCCGGTTCACCTGGAGCGGTTCGGAAGCCTCGAGGCGATCGTGGCCGCCAAGGCCGAGATCCTGGCGGGCGCCTCGGTGGCGGTGCTCAACGTCGACCACGCTGCCCTGGCCGAGCTTGCCGAGCGGGAATCAACCCGGCGCCGGGTGATCCGGTGTTCGTCGGCCGATCCCCGGGCGGAGGTTTTCGTCGAAGCTGGTTCCGGCCAGGTCTGGGTGGAGGGCCGGTTGATCGGCTCGGCGCCGGCGGGGCGAGCAGCAGCTGTCAATACGGCCGTCGCGGTGGGGGCGGCGATTGGACTTGGATTCGAGCCGGCCAGGCTGGCTGGACGCCTTGCCGACTTGGCGGTTCCTCCCCACCGTGCCAACGCGGTGATGGGGCAGGGGGGGTTGCAGATAATCGACGACACCTTCAACTCCAATCCGGCGGGCGCCGCCGCAGCGTTGGAGAACCTGGGGGCGCTGGCGGGGGACGGTAGGAAGGTGGTCGTGACGCCGGGAATGGTGGAGCTGGGTCGGCGCCAAGCGGCCGAGAACGCCGCCTTTGCTGCTTCGGCTCTCGCCGTCGCCGACCAACTTGTGGTGGTCGGAGAGACCAACCGGGCGGCGCTGCTGAAGGGGGCCGGTTCTGGTGCGGTGGTCACTCTGCCGGACCGGCAAGCGGCGGTCGACTGGGTGCGAGCCAACCTCGGCGCCGGCGACTCGGTCCTCTATGAGAACGACCTACCCGATCACTATCCATGACCTATGTTCGCGGGGCGCCACCTGACAACGTGTGGCGCCTCTGGTGCACCGTCTGGTAAATAATCGTGGGGTCTCGTCGACCCACGACGCCCCTGGCGGCGTCCTCCTCCTCGACGCAGCGCATGGGCTGCGCCTTCGTCGTGCGTCCTGGCCGGGACCGCCGTGGCCTCGCCGATACCCTCACGCTATTTCCCAGACAGAGCACTAGCGGCGATGCTCGGCAACCGCCGGCAGGCTGAGTACTTTGTAGCCGGACATCAGTGCGACGAGGAGAACCGGTGGCCCATCCCGTAGTTGTCTTTGGCGGTCCTTCGCCCGAGCACGACATCAGCGTGCTCACGGGCCTCCAAGCCGTGCGTTCGCTTGGGGATGCCGAGGCGGTCTATTGGAGTAAGGCGGGCGGTTGGTTTGCCGTGGCCACCAGCCTCGAAGCTGTCGATTTCAGCGACGGTGTGCCGGCCAAGGCAAAGGAGCTGTCGTTTGTCGCCGAACCGGGGGGGGGACTGATGTACCGGAGGCGGCCCTTGGATATCTCGGTGGTCGTCAACTGCTGTCACGGCGGTCCCGGCGAGGACGGAACCCTCCAGGGCAGCTTCGACCTTGCCGGTCTCCGCTACACCGGCCCGGGGGTGTTGGGATCGGCTCTCGGGATGGACAAGCTGGCGTTCGGGGCAGTGGCAGCAGCGGCCGGTCTTCCATCTCTGCCTCGGGTGCTGGCATCCGAAACGTCGGCCCCTCCGCTCTTCCCGCCTCCGTACATCGTCAAGCCTCGCTTCGGCGGTTCGTCGATCGGGATCGAGGTTGCCTCCGACTGGGGTACGGTTCTTGCACTCAGAAAGAGCTCTCCCCATCTGGTCGACGGCGCTGTGGTCGAGCCCTTCTTGGAGGGAAGTCTGGACCTCCAGGTCGCGGTGCGCACCTATCCCAGCCTCGAACTGTCGGCGATCGAGGCGCCGGAGAGGGCGGCCGGCATAGGAATATACAGCTACGCCCAGAAGTACTTGGCTTGGGGGGGGGGAACAGCGGCCCGACGCTTGCCTGCGGACGTCTCTCTAGCCATCGCCAATAGGATCGGGGAAATCAGCGCCCGAGTGGTCGACATGATCGGGTTGCGTTCGCTGGCGCGGATCGACTTCCTGTGCCGGGACGATGAGCTGTTCTTGAACGAGGTCAACACCATTCCGGGCAGTCTCGCCACTTACTTGTGGATCGATCCTCCCCGCACTCGCCAGCAGTTGCTCTCCGACCTGGTGAGCGAGGTGCTGTCGCAACCGCCGCGCCGGTTCTCCACGGCGGGTTCGGATGGCACGGCACTTAGGAACGCCACCTCCATCGCCAACAAGCTCGGCTGAGAAAGCGTTGCTTGGGCAACCCCACCGGATGGGGGGTCGTTCCTTTGCGCTGGTGGGTCTAAAGGTGGACGATCGGGCAGGTGAGCGTGCGAGTGATGCCCTCGATCGACTGCACTCGAGCCACGACCAGCTTGCCGAGTTGATCGACGTCGTCGGCGGCTGCCTTGACGATGACGTCGTAGGGACCTGTCACATCGTCGGCCGATTCCACGCCGGGAATCTTCCTGACTTCCTCGGCCACGACTGCCGCCTTGCCGACCTCGGTTTGAATGAGCACGTACGCCTGAACCACGCACCCTCCTAGATGCTCGGGCTGGCGACTATACCCTTGCCACCGACGCCGTGTCCGGGCCGGCCGGAAAGACGTCGCGACTCAGTATCCGTCCTGGCCGACCCGGACGTTGCGGGCATACAGGACACTGTCGGAAACGTCGGTTTCGAAGTTGATTCTCTGGCCCTGGCGGAGAGTTCTGAAGATGCTGCCCGCCAACGAGCCGGCCCGTAGAAAGACCTCGGACTGGTCGTCGTCGCGAATGATGATCCCTGCACCGGTATTGGGGTCGTACAACTTGATGACGCCCTGCATCAGGCTTTGGCGACCTTGCCCGCCTTGATGCAAGAGGCGCACACCCGCGCCCTCCTGGTGTTGGAGCCGTGGCTGATTCGCACCCGCTGAATGTTCGGCAACCACCGTCGGTTGGAGCGCTTATGGGAGAAGCTGACCTTCTTGCCGTAGCTGGGCTCCCGCCCGCAAATCTCACACCGAAAAGACATAGATCTCCTGGAAGGGGGGGAAGGCTAGCAGCGGCAGGCATCGACCCGAACTCGGCAGACGGGGCCGCGGGTCGGCCCATCGCCGCTGTTCTAATGTCGGAGGTCATGTCTCTCGACTCGGACGGGCTCAAGCGGATCATCGGCCGGTATCACGAACGGCTGACCTCGTATCGAGACGCCATCAACCGCCTCAACGTCTACCCGGTCCCCGACGGCGACACCGGCACCAATATGAGCCTCACCATGGGCACGGTCGTTGACCATGTGCGGTCGGCAACCTCCATGGCGGAGGTAGCCGACGCCATCTCGCATGGTTCGCTGATGGGGGCGCGGGGCAACAGCGGGGTCATCCTCAGTCAGATTCTGCGCGGTCTTGCCGATACGTGGAGGGGCGTCGACGTTCTAGAGGTCCGGCACCTGGTGGAGGCTTTCGACCGGGCCTCCGCCGCCGCCTACCGGGCGGTACTTCGACCGGTGGAAGGGACCATTCTCACCGTTCTTCGAGAAGCCGCCGAAGCTGCTCGCCAGGCTGGAAGTGCAGCCGGGGCTGACCTGGCCGGCCTGGCCGAAAGGGTTTACCGGCGGGCCGCCCAGGCCCTGGAGAGGACCCCGGAGCTGCTGCCTGTGCTCAAGCAGGCCGGGGTCGTAGATGCTGGGGGCGCCGGTTTCTTACTGCTCCTGGCGGCGTTCCTCGAGGAACTGACCGGCACCGAGGTATTACTCCCCGAAGACCTCTTCAGAGCCGAAGGACACCCAGAGGGGATTTTGGTCACAGAGGTCGCGTCGCTGCGCTACGAGGTCATGTTCTTCTTGAACGCCTCCGAGGAAGAAGTCGAGGCCATGCGTTCGCTGTGGGCCGAGCTGGGCGATTCGATCGTCGTGGTCGGGGGAGGGGGAGAGTGGAACTGCCATATCCATACCGATGACATCGGACCAGCGATCGAGGCGGGAGCCGCCGCCGGTCGCCCTTTCGGCATCCGGGTCACCGACCTCTACGAACAAATGACCCCCGATGGCCACTCGTGGGGGCCCCGACGCCCTTCGGATCATCCGGCGGGGTCCGGGCGTACTTCGCATGCGGGCGGCAAGTACCGCCCCAAGCCGGAATACGAGGCCGCGCCGGTGGGGGTCATCCCGGTGGTCGCCGGGGATGGGTTGGTGGCCACTTTCCGAGACCTCGGAGCCCAAGCGGTGGTGACTGGCGGACAGAGCATGAACCCTTCTACCCGCGACCTCCTCGACGCCGTCGACTCAGCTCCGGCTTTGACCGTCATCCTGCTCCCCAATAACAAGAACATCATTCCGGTAGCCGAACAGGTCGATGTCCTCACTCCGAAACAGGTTCTAATTGTTCCGACCCAATCCATCCCTCAAGGCTTGGCGGCCATGGTTGCCTACCGCCCCGACGACTCCGACCCTCGTCAACTTGCCGAGGACATGACGGCGGCAGCGGCCTCGGTCACCACGGGCGAGATCACCCAGGCGGTTCGCGATGCTGTGATTGACCTGGGAGTGATCAAGACGGGTGAATGGCTCGGTCTGGCTGAGGGGGCCATCACCGTGATCGACCCCAACCTCTACCGGGCGGCCGTTCGCCTGCTCGAGCAGGTGATTCCGGAGGAGACCGAAGTGGTGACGATCTTCACCGGCCAGGGCGCCGAACCGCCGGTCACGAAGGCCTTGGAGGCGTGGCTGTCCGACTCCCGGCCCCTCACCGAAGTACAAATCGTGAGGGGCGGCCAACCCCTCTACGCCTATCTGATCTCGGCGGAATAAGGTCGGGGACCCCCAAACCCCAACCCAGCTGACCCCAAAACCCCAACTCAGCTGACCCCAAAACCCCAACCCAGCTGACCCCAAACCCCCAACCCAGCTGACCCCAAACCCCGTACCGGCGCGCCAAAACAGATCCGAAAGCACGAGCTCGTCGCTTCCCGGCCCCCGGCGGGGGGCGCTTCGTCCCAGCGGGGCTCCGGGGCCTGGTTGACTGGGTCCCCGAATGGCGACTCTCGCTCGTCTTGCCGATGTCACCGTCGACCAGGTCCAGGGCCTGGCCGGCAAACGCGCCGCCGCCCTCCAAAAGGTGGGCATCCGCTCGGTCGCCGACCTGCTGCTGCACGTGCCGCGTCGGTACATCGATCGCTCCCGAGTGACCGACATCGCCTCGCTGCCGCTCGGAGAAGAGGTGACCATCATCGGCACCGTGGCCTCGGCGGCCACCCGACGGCCCCGACGAAACCTCACCATCACCGAAGCCCGGGTCACCGACGGTGTCTCGTCTATCAAAGTGGTCTGGTTCAACCAGGCCTTCCGAGAGCGCCAGCTGAAACCGGGCACCGAGGTGGCTTTGTCAGGCAAGGTCGAGCTCTTTCGTGGCTCCCGACAGATGCAGAGCCCGGCGGTCGACGTTCTGGGCGGGGACGCCGAGACCCTCGTCACCGGCCGGGTGGTTCCAATCCATCCGAGCGTCGGAGACCTGGCCCCCGGACACCTGCGCCGCAGCATCCACAACGCCTTACAGCGATCCAAGCCTCTCGTCGACCCGTTGCCGCCCGAGGTGATCGAGCGGAATCGACTCCTCGACCGCGAGACGGCCACGTCTCGAATCCATTTCCCCGACAGTCTCGATCAAATCGAACCGGCGCGGCGGCGGCTGGTCTTCGATGAGCTCTTTAGGTTGGAGGTGGCCCTGGCGCTTCGCAAGCACCGGCTCATCGAAGAAGGGAAGGGAATCTCCCATGAGGTGGGAGGGGGTTTGGCCACGGCCTTTCTGGCCGGTTTGCCGTACCGACTCACCGAAGCCCAGGTCAAGGTGCTGGCCGAGATCCGCACTGACCTGGCCTCGCCCCATCCAATGCATCGGCTCCTCCAAGGAGAGGTCGGGTCCGGTAAGACCGTGGTGGCAGTCGCGACTCTTCTGGAGGGAATCGCCGGGGGCTTCCAAGGAGCCATCATGGCTCCTACCGAGGTCCTCGCCGCCCAGCACTACTACAGCATTTCGGGTCTCCTCGAACTGGCCGGTCTGGCGGCCGGTACCACCCGCCTGGGGATGGACAGCTTGTTTACGGAGGCGGCAGACCTTCCCGAGATCCCCAAGGTCCGTCTGGCCGTGCTCACCTCAACCCAGGCCGCCGCCAATTTCAGCGAGGCGGCGAGCCGCCAGGACATCCACGATTGGGTTGCCGGCGGCGACGTGGACCTGGTGGTCGGCACCCACGCTCTGATCCAAGACGACGTCGAGTTTGCCCGCCTGGGCGTGGCAGTCGTCGACGAGCAGCACCGCTTCGGTGTCGCCCAGCGGGTGCAACTGAAGGGGAAGGCCGGCGAGCTGGACCCAGACGTGTTGATCATGACCGCCACCCCGATACCCCGCACGCTGGCGATGACGCTCTACGGCGACCTCGACGTCTCCCTTTTGGATCAAATGCCTCCGGGCCGCTACCCGGCGACCACCCTGCTGGTGTCAGGTGGAGAGAGGGAACGTGCCCATGATCTCATCCGCGAGGAGGTTTCCGGGGGCCGGCAGGCGTTCATAGTTTGTCCCCTAGTCGAGGACAGCGCCAAGATCGAGGCGGTGTCGGCCACGGCCGAATACGACCGGCTCACCGCCGTATTTCCGGGGCTGCGGCTCGGGTTGCTGCACGGCCAGCTTCCGGGCAAGGAGAAGGAGTCGGTGATGGCTGCCTTCCGGGGGGGGGAATTGGACGTATTGGTGGCCACCACTGTCATCGAGGTCGGGATCGACGTCCCGAATGCAACCGTCATGATGATCGAGGACGCCGACCGTTTCGGGCTGAGCCAGCTCCATCAACTACGCGGCCGGGTCGGCCGGGGCGCACATCGCGGCATCTGTGTCGTGGTGGCCGATCCCACTACCGAGGAAGGAAAGGAACGGCTCGAGGCGCTGGTCACCATCAGCGACGGCTTTCGTCTGGCTGAGGAGGATCTTCGTATCAGAGGGCAGGGCACAGTGTTCGGGACCCGGCAATCAGGGATCGCCGACCTGCGTCTCGCCGACGTCATCCGCGACATCGACATGGTGGTGGCAGCGCGGCGGGAGGCCTTCGCCCTCGTGGCTGCCGATCCTCGCCTCGAAGATCATCCCGAAATCAGGGAGGAGGTGCGAGCCATGCTCGGCGACGAGGTGGAATGGCTCTTCATCTCATGAATCCTGGAAGAGGCTGCAAATGAGAGTCATCGCCGGGACGGCCGGGAGAATCAAGTTGGACGGTCCCAACACCCGCGATACCCGGCCCATGACCGACCGTGCCAAGGAAGCCGTCTTCGACTCGATGGCCGTTCGGCTGCCTGATGCCAGGGTGCTCGACCTGTACGCCGGGTCCGGTTCCCTGGCCATCGAAGCGCTTTCCCGGGGGGCGGGATCGGCCGTACTGGTGGAGAAGAGCGCCACCGCTCTGCGTACGATCGCCGCCAATCTGGCTCGCACCGGATTCGGGGCGGTGGTGAAAGCCTCCACTGTGGAGGAATATCTAGACAAGGCCGACGCCACGTTCGACGTGGTGTTCATCGATGCCCCGTGGTCCCTGTCGATCGAAGACTTGGAACCGGTGGTGTGGAAGTCGTCCCAGCTACTGGCCGACGACGGGGTGGTCATCGTTTCGCGATACGCCAAGGATCCGCTTCCGAGACCTCGCGCTGGCCTACGCTTGGAGTGGGACCGGCGCTATGGAGACTCCCGGATAGGACGATACGTGAAAGAGACGCCATGACCGTCGCCTTGTTCCCGGGCAGCTTCGACCCCCCCACCCACGGACACCTCGACGCGTTGACGCGGGCCGCCACGTTGTTCGATCGAGTGGTGATCGGAGTGGTTCACAACCCGTCCAAGACTCCGCTCTTTACGGCCGAGGAGCGGGTAGCCATACTCACCGAGCTTCTCTCCGGCCATCCGTCCGTAACAGTTCGTAGCTTCACAGGTCTGTTGGTGAGTTTCGCCAGAGAGATCGGCGCCGGGGTCATCGTCAAGGGGATTCGAGGAATCGGCGATTTCGACTATGAGTTGACCATGGCCCAGATGAATCGCACCCTCACAGGCATCGATACTGTCTTTGTTCCCACCAGTCCTGAGTACGGCTACCTGTCCTCGTCTCTGGTTAGGGAGGTTGCCCGTCTGGGTGGCGCGGTCGACGATTTGGTGCCGGTTTTGGTGGCTCGGTCCTTGAAGGAGAAACTGACATGAGCGAACTTACGAAGGAAGGACACCTGATCGATCTCCGCGAACACGCCGGGGAGCTGAGCGACCTCATCGGTTCGCTCATGTCCGACCTGGCGGACGCCAAGGCTGTGCCGTTGTCTTCGAGCGTACTCATCGATCGGGAGGAGATGATGGCCAAGTTGGGGCAGCTCCAGGCCGCGCTACCCAATGAACTCAGAGCTGCCCGCTGGATGGTGCGGGAACGGGAGGCGTTCATTGCCCGCACCAACGAGCGAGCTCGGGAGATCCTCGACAAGGCCCGGACCGAATCGCATCGCCTGGTGTCGGAGTCCCACATCCTGGCCGAGGCGGTCGAGGAGGCCAACATCCTGGTCCGGCGAGCCGAGGGTGATGCCCGCCGCATCCGCCTGGAGGCAGAAGACGACCTGGAACGCTCTTTGACCAGGCTCGAAACGCTGTTGGCTGATCTGCTGGGCTCGGTTCGGAGGGCCCGCGACGAGCTGCACACCGCCCGGCCGCGACCCCCCGCTTTCCCGGTCTGATCAAGGGCCCCTGTTCCTCTCGAAGGCCCGATGGCACGCCGACCGCTCTCCTTTCTAGTCACCGACCTGGTGGGCCGCTCCGGTGCCCACCGGGATGTGACAGGGACCGCCAACCTTCACCTCGAGGTCGGCAGTGCTCTGGTGGACGGCCCGGTCGCGCTGACCGCCCGGCTCGAGTCGTTGCCCGATGGCGTCTTGGTGCGGGGTCGGGTGCGGGCCCGGGCCCAGCTCGAATGCAATCGATGCGGCGTCGGATGGGAGATCGACGTCGACTCCGACCTGGTCCATCTCCTCACCGATACCCCCGACGAGGATGGCTACCGGGTGGCCGCCGACGGCTACGTCGAGCTCGAGCCGCTGGTGCGCGACGAGGTGGCGACTTCCCTTCCGCTCGCTCCGGTGTGCCGGCCCGAATGCGCCGGACTTTGCCCGGTGTGCGGAACCGACTTGAATACCGCTCCGTGCGAGGGGCACGGCGAGGCCGAGGCCTCGCCTTTCGCCGCCCTGAAGAAGCTCTTCGACGGTTGACGCGAAAGGGCATCGGGCCCCCGCCAACCTAACAACAGGAGCCATACATGCCGGTGCCCAAGAAGAAGATGTCGCGAATGCGGACCCGCCAGCGCAAGGCCGCCTGGAAGCTGAGCCGTCCGGCTACTTCGACTTGCCCGCGCTGTCACGCCACCAAACTCCCTCATCGAGCCTGTCCGAATTGCGGCACCTACAAGGGCCGCGAAGTCGTGGTCGAGACCGAGTAGGTGTCGACCGTCGCCCTCGACGCCATGGGGGGCGATCTTGCCCCGGTCGAAACGGTGGAGGGCGCCGTGGCGGCGGCGGGCGAGGGTGTGAAGGTGATGCTGGTCGGCGACCAGAGCCTCTTGCAAGCTGAGTTGGCGCGTCTGGGCGCCAACCTTCCGATCGTTCATGCCCCCGATGTGGTGAGCATGGGAGAAGATCCCGCCCGCTCCCTGCGCGAAAAGCCGGGATCCTCGATCAGCGTTGCGGCCCGGTTGGTGAAAGATGGACGTGCCGCCGCCCTGGTCTCGGCGGGTTCGACTGGAGCCGCCATGGCGGCGGCGGCGATTCTCATCGGGCGGATACCGGGGGTACTACGGCCCGCCATCGCCTCGATCTTTCCGACTCCCGGCAGCTACACCGTCGTGCTCGACGCCGGGGCCAACCCCGAGGTGAAGGCGGAGCATTTACTCCAGTTCGCCTTCATGGGAGCTGCCTTGGCCGAGGTCACCTTCGGCCTTACCCGCCCCCGGGTCGGCCTGCTCAACAACGGGGAGGAGAAAGGGAAGGGGCGGGCGCTGGAAAAGGAAGCCTACGAACTCTTGGAGGCTTCCTCGCTCAACTTCATCGGCAACGTCGAGGGTCGCGATCTCGCCGTCGACCGAGCCGACGTTATCGTCACCGACGGTTTCACCGGCAACATCTTCTTGAAGACCGCCGAGGGAGCGGCCGAGATGCTTGCCCAGCTGACCATCGAATCCGTTGCCGACCTCTCTCCCGATGTGCAGGCGGCTCTGCTACCGAGGCTCGACCACCTCCGGCGCCGCGTCGACTATGAGCACATCGGAGGCGGGCACCTGGTGGGTGTCCAGGGGGTCGTGGTGATCGCTCACGGCTCTTCGTCGGCGGTAGCCATCGCCAACGCCCTGAGAATGGCGCGAGATGGCGCCGACCGCGATCTGGTCGGGCGGATTCGTCGTAGCTTGTCATGACGCCGCTCGAGACGGGGCTCGGCTACCGGTTCAAGGCGCCAGAAACCCTTGCCGCCGCGCTCGTGCATCGTTCTTATGCCGCCGAGCAACCGTCGGTCGAAAGCAACGAGCGCATGGAATTCCTCGGTGACGCCGTCCTTCAGATGGTCACCACCGAGTACATCTACCAACAGTTCCCGCTCTTGCCGGAGGGCCAGATGGCGAAGGTGCGGGCGGCGTGTGTGAACCGGGGAGAGCTGGCGGAGGTGGCGGCGGAGGTTGGGTTGGGGAACCACCTGATGTTGGGCAAGAGCGAGAACACCGTGGCCGGCCGGCTCAAGGAGTCGATCCTCGCCGACGCCATGGAGGCCGTTCTGGCGGCGGTCTATCTGGACGGCGGCTGGGAGGCGGCCTCGAGTGTGATCCTCCACCACTGGACGGAGCGGATCCGCACCAAGGCGGAGGCGCCGGGGCGCCTGGATTTCAAGACCAGACTCCAAGAGATTCTGGCCGCCGAGGGCAAGGGCCCAACCTACGCCACCACTTCTTTCGGCCCCGACCATTCGAAGTTCTTCGCTGCCAGCGTCAGCGTGGACAACCGCCAGATCGGGGAGGGTCGGGGAGCATCCAAGAAGACAGCCGAGCAGGATGCCGCCAGGGCCGCCCTGGAGGCGCTGGGGAAGATTTAGGATCGGCTCTTGAGATTCGGGTGGTTATGCAGCCACGAGTCGTATCAGCCGGAGCTGCTTGTCGAGCAGGCGATACGTGCTGAGCGAGCCGGCTTCGACGTCGTCCTCGGTTCCGACCATTTCCACCCTTGGGTCGACGATCACTCGGCGGCCGGGTTCGTGTGGGCATGGCTGGGGGCCGTGGCCTCCCGAACCCAACGGGTAGAGCTGGCGACGAGCGTTACATGTCCGCTCTTCCACTACCACCCCGGACTCATCGCCCAGGCGGCGGCCACCGTGGACCGCCTGTCGCGGGGGCGTTTCATGCTCGGGGTGGGTACCGGGGAGAACATTAACGAGGGTCCATTGGGTTTCGCTTTTCCGGAGTACAAAGAGCGGATCGGGCGGATGCGAGAGGCCTTGGAGGTGATGCATCGGCTGTTGGCAGGCGAGAAGGTCGACTTTACCGGTGAGTACTACACCCTCGACAAGGCCCGTCTGTACAGCCCTCCCCCACGAAAGACGCCCATTCTCATGGCAGCGGGCGGGGAACAGTCCGCCCGGTTTGCAGCTCGCCGAGCCGACGGCGTCATCACCTCGGTCAAGAGCCCCACCGACACCATGGCGACCATCATCGGACCTTACGAAGCCACCAGGCGCGAGCTGGGCCTGGACCGTGGCACGGTCCTCGCCACTCGTTGGACGGTGTTCGCGCGCGACGAACAGGAAGCCTGGCGCGCCCTCGGGTCGATGAGAGGTTTGCGAGCGCCGGGACGCCTCGAAGCCGTCGACCCAATGGTGTTGCGAGAAAGAGCCGACCAGATGGATCGGAGCGAGATCCTCTCGCGGTATACCGTCGTTTCCTCCGCGGAGGAATTGATCAAGGCCTACGGCCCGCTGGTCACCGAAGTGGGAGCCGACATCGTCTCCGTCCAGGTGGCCGCAGTCGACCCCGATTCCGTCATCGACCTGATTGGCATCGAGGTCCTCCCGGAGCTGCGAAGGCTGGTCGGGTGAGCGGACCTTGGTTACCGGCAGCCATTTGCTGAACATCGTCAGGTACGGTTCCACACCGGACGCGGTAGCCTCGCCGCGATGCCGGAGTTACCCGAGGTCGAGACGGTGCGACGCTGTCTCGAACCGGTCCTGACCGGCGCAGATCTTGTGGAGGTGGCGGTGCGGCACCCTCGTCTGGCCCGGCGTAATCGCTCCGCCGCCGAGATCGAGGACCGACTGACGGGAGCCACCGTCTCCACCCTTCGCCGCCACGGCAAGTTCCTGATCGCCGACCTCGACCAAGGTTCGGTGTGGGTGATCCATTTGGGCATGTCTGGGCACCTGCGCATCGCCGAGCCCGCCGAGGCGGAGGAGGCGCACACCCACGTGGTGGTCCGGACCGGGGGGGGGAAGGAGATCCGCATGATCGACCCGCGAACCTTCGGCTTTGTGGCGGTGCTTACGCCAGCCGAGTGGGAGGAGGCACCCTTCTCCCGGCACGGTCCCGATGCCCTCGACCAACTCCCGGTCGCCGCTCGGCTGGCCAATGGTTTGGAGGGCCGCCGGGTGCCGATCAAGGCGAGGTTGCTCGACCAAACTTTCTTGGCCGGTTTGGGCAACATCTATGCCGACGAGGTATTGCACCGATCGGGACTCCGGCCCACCCGGTCGGCTGGCTCCCTGCGACCCGGTGAGGTCTCGGCGTTGCGGTCGGCCATCAAGCCGGTGCTGCGAGCAGGTATCCGGTGGGGAGGGACCAGCCTCAACGATCTCGCCTACCTGCTCCCCGATGGCGCCGCCGGCCGCTATTTGGAACGCTTGCACGTTTACGGTCGGGAAGGACAGCCCTGTGCTCGATGCCGCAGCCCAATCGTTCGCTCGGTGGTAGCAGGGCGGTCTACTTACTATTGCCCGGCGTGCCAGCGCTGATCGCTGCGAAAGCTGTGGTGCGCGGTCGCGTCCAAGGAGTGGGCTTTCGCATGGCGGCCGCCCACACAGCACGTCGCCTCGCCTTGAGCGGCTGGGTTCGAAACCTCCCCAACGGCAGCGTGGAAACGGTGGCGCAAGGTAGTCATCAGGCTGTCGACGCTTACATTGCCTGGCTCGACCAGGGGCCGCCTGGGTCGGCGGTGATTGGCGTCGAGAAGGCTCCGGTCGCCGTGGACGTCTCAATGAGCCGTTTCGAAGTCCGATAGATGGTCGCCCCGGCTCGGCTGAGATATCCGCCAAGGGGGGGGCGGCGCCTGGCTAACCTTATCGGAGGAATCACAGTTCTGTAGTTCCGGTCCTGTATGTATCTCAAGTCACTCAAGCTCGCCGGTTTCAAGTCGTTCGCCGATCGGACTCGCCTCGAGTTCCGCAGCGGCGTGACCGTGGTGGTCGGCCCCAACGGGGCGGGAAAGTCGAACCTGGTCGACGCCGTTTCCTGGGTGATGGGGACCCAGTCGACCCGGTCGCTCCGCACCGAGAAGATGGATGACGTCATCTTCGCCGGCACGGCTGCCCGGCCCGGTTTGTCGCGGGCCGAGGTCACCCTCGTCTTCGACAATGCCGATCGCCTGCTGCCTCTCGACTTACCCGAGGTGGCCATCACCCGCCGGCTCTATCGGGACGGCCAGAGCGAATACGAAATCAACGGGATCGGCTGCCGGCTGCTCGACGTCGCCGACTTGCTGGCCGACTCTGGGGTCGGCAGACACCAGCATGTCATCGTTGGGCAGGGCCAGATCGAGTCGGTTCTCAACACCGATCCGGAGGCCCACCGCCAAATCATCGAAGAGGCGGCCGGCATCCTCAAACATCGGCTTCGTAAGGAGCGGGCCCTTCGGCGCCTGGAACGGACCGACGCCGACCTGACCAGACTCCGAGATCTCCTCGGCGAGATCAACCGGCAGATGAGGCCTCTCAAAAGGCAGGCGGAAGCCGCCAACCGCCATCAGGAAGTGGCCGCCCGGGTGGGAGCCCTCACGATCTACCTGGGGGGCCGCCGGCTCCTCGAGCTCGAGCAACGCCGCGCCTCGGCGGCGGCCGATGAGGCCGAGCTAAGCCGGGTGCTCTCGGCTGCCAATACCAAAGCGGAGGAATCGGCTGCGAGCGGCGAGGTGCTCGCCACCGACCTGGCGGTCGTCAACGAGGAGCTGGGAGGAGATACCGCCGCCGCCGCTCGTTTGGAGACCACCCTCGAACGGCTGCGGCGCATCGCAGCGGTGGCCGGCGAGCGACGCCGGGCCGGAATGGCGCGGCTCGAAGGGATGGGTGAGCGTCGCCGCGACCTCGAAGGTGAAGCGGCCGACCTCGATCGAGACCTGGTCGAAACCATCCGGGTCGAGGCGCAGGCGGTGGCCGCCGTCGAACAGAGAGAGCTTCGACTGGCCGAACTGGAAGACGAGCTCCGGTCGGTTTCCGAACAGGAGGCACTCGGCTCCGGGGAAGGGGCGGTGGCCTTGATTCGCGGCGACGTCAGCTCGTTGGAGGCCGCCGCCCAACGAGATCAGCGGGAAGACGAGAGCGTGGCTCGGCGGCTCGACGTCCTGGCCTCGGAAGTGGCCGACGACCGGGCCGAATCTCGGCGGTTGTTGGACGAAATCCGCCGGTCGGACGAAGAGATGTCTCCCGCCCAGCTCCGGTACCAACAAACCGCGGCTACTCGGCGTAACGATCAGTCGGCGTGGGAGGCAGCCGAGGCCGCCTATCACGAGTGCCGGCTCGCCGCCGCCGCCGCCGCCGCACGCCAGGACGCCTTGGCCCACCTGAGCGAAGAGGTCGACGGTGACACCGTCGACCTATTGGCCGGCATAGAAGGAGTGCTGGGGCCCCTGTCGGCTCGGCTAGCTGTTCCTCCTGAGCTGGCAGCGGCGGTGGCGGCCGCCCTCGCCGAGTTTGCCGAGGGCATGGCTGTCGACGGCCGTTCGTCCTTGGAGCTGATAGTCAGCGCTCTCAAGTCGGCGGGGAGGGGGGGGGTGGCGCTGGTGGCTCCGCTTTCACCCGGAACCGCCAGGGCGCCGGCCCGAGACGTGGCCCCGACCATAGGCATGGCAGCCCTGGTCGACCGGCTCGGCGACGGCGCCGATCGCGAACTAGCGGCGCATCTGCTCGGCGATGTTGTGCTGGCAGAAGGCTGGAGCGGAGCCTGGAAGGTGGTGCAACGGCACCCCGAACTCCGGGCGGTAACGCCGGAGGGTGACCTGTTCACCTCGGTCGGTGTGCGCGTGGCGCGCCCTGATGGTGCGACTCCGGCCATGCTGGAGGCGGCCCGGCAAATGACCAAGGCGGCGGACATCGACCTGGCCCGGGCCCAGAGCCGGTTGTCCTCCGCTCGCCGTGCGTTCGAGGCGGGACGAGATACCGAGCGTCTGGCCTTGGAGGCCCTCGAAAGCCTCGAGGCTGGGCTGTCGGGTGCCACGGATGCGCTCGGCCGGCTCCAGCGGCTGGAGTTGGGCATCACCCAGGAGACCGCCCGCCTGGAAGAGCGGCGGGCGGCGCTGGCCAGTGCCGCTGCCGAACGGCGCCAGCGCCTCGCCGATCTGAGCGCTCGACTGGCAGCCCTCGAAGGGGAAGAAGATCAGCAGCGCCTGCTCTGGTCGCAGCTGGCAGAGCGCCGCCAGGACCTTGGCCGGGATCGTGACACGGTTCGCAGCGACTGGCAGGTGGCCGTCGAGGAGTTGGGGGCGGTACGCGAACGGCGGAGCTTGCTGGAGGCTCGGGGAGTGACCATCCGCGCCGAGCTGCAACGGGGGGACTCCGAACCGCTCGACGGGGATGCCGTCGATCGGCTCGCCCGGGTCGAGCAGGCGGCCCGGCTGGCGATCGACGGCGTCAGAGAGAAGATCGACGCCTTGCGGCGGCGGCAGTCGGATCTGCGGGCCCGCTCCGACGAGCTTTCTGGCGCCCACGCGGAACTGGAGCGGCGTTACGCCGTCGCCACCGCCGAGCGAACCGCAACGAAGGACAGGTTGGCGGAGGTGACGCTCGAGCTGACCGAGCTGCGTTTGCGCACCGAAGCCGTCGCCGAAGGGCTGCGACGAGACGCCGACGTTGACGAGGCGGAAGCCATGGCGGCGCCTCGGCCCGAGTTCGGCGAAGGGGAGGACCTGGAGGCGCTCTTGACCTCGGCCCAGGCCGAGCTCCGCCGGATGGGACTCGTCAATCCGCTGGCGCTGGAGGAGTTCCGCCGGCTCGAAGAGCGGCACCGGTTCCTGGCGGACCAGCTCGACGACCTGGAGAGAAGTAGAGAGGAGCTCCGCAAAGTCATCCACGCCGTCGAGGCGGAGATGGAAACCATGTTCACGGCGGCGTTCTCGGCCGTGGCAGCTGCCTACGAAGAGAATTTTGCCTTGCTCTTCCCGGGGGGAAGGGGCCGCTTGCGTCTCACCGAACCAGACCAGGCCCTGAGCTCGGGTGTGGAGATCGAGGCACAACCGCTCGGCAAAAGGGTGGGCCGTCTCAGCCTGCTGTCGGGAGGAGAGAGGTCGATGGCCGCACTGGCATTCCTGTTCGCAGTGTTCAAGGCTCGGCCGAGCCCCTTCTACATACTCGATGAGGTCGAGGCGGCCCTCGACGATACGAACCTTCGCCGTTTCTTACGCCTCGTGGATGCCTTTCGAGGCAGCACCCAGCTCGTCATAATCACTCACCAGCAACAAACGATGGAAGCCGCCGATCTGCTTTACGGAGTCACGATGGAACCGGGCGGGTCGTCCCAAGTTCTGGCCAAGGCGATGAGCGAGGTCGGGTCGCCGGTATAGGCGTGACCCGCCCCCTACCGACCGGGATCCGCCCGCTGCTGGCGGCGAACTTCATCGCCACCGTTGCCGTGGTCGGGCAGGCGACCGCCCTGGGGAAGCTGGTATTCGACCTCACCGGACGGGAGCTCGACCTCGGTCTGCTAGGCCTGGCCGAATTCCTCCCCGTCTTCTTGCTCGCACCGGTGGCCGGACCGATCGCCGACCGCCACGACCGTAGGAAGGTGGCGGTGGCCGGTGTCGGTCTGGAGGCGGTCGCCTCTGCGGGTCTCAGCTGGTTCGCGTTCACCGGCCAGACGTCGCTGCTCTGGGTCTATATGCTGGTTCTGGTTGTCGGTGTGGCGCGGGCGTTCATCGCACCGGCCACCCGAGCCCTTCCGGCCGATCTTGTGAGAGGAGACCAACTCGGACGGGTAGTGGCCCTGAGCGCCGGCTCCTGGCAGGCCGGACTTGTGGTCGGACCCGTCTTGGGAGGTTTCCTCTACGCCGCCCGGGCCGGCTGGCCGTTTGCCGCCGCGGCGCTGTTGATCGCCATGACCGCCATCCTCCTTCTGAGGATTCCTCCGGTGCCACCGCATTCGGTCGAGCGAGGTTCACCGCTCACAGAGGCACTGGCGGGCCTGCGTTTCATCCGACGCACGCCGCTCGTTCTCGGGGCGGTCTCATTGGACCTATTCGCCGTGCTGTTCGGTGGGGCCGTGGCACTCCTTCCCGCCATCGCCGAGAAGCAGTTGGGGGTAGGGGCGGTGGGACTTGGCTGGCTACGGGCAGCGGTGGGGATCGGGGCCGGTCTGATGACCGCGACGCTGGCGTGGCGCCCGGTGGGACGGCGAGTCGGGCGGGTCCTCTTGGCGGCGGTGGCGGCCTTTGGGCTGGGAACGATCGTGTTGGGTTTGACGAAGAGCTACCCGGTGGCGTTCGCCGCCTTGCTGATCCTCAGCGCCGCCGACGCCGTGTCGGTGTGGGTGCGGGCGACCCTGGTTCCCCTCGCAACTCCGGCGGCGATGCGGGGGCGGGTGCTGGCGATGGAAAACGTCTTCATCGGGGCGTCCAACGAACTCGGGGCCTTCGAGTCGGGGGTGGCGGCGGCCCTGGTTGGTTTGGTGGGAGCCGTCGTGTTGGGGGGGGCAGCGACGATTGGCATCGTTTTCTTGTGGTGGCTGGTGTTCCCGACGCTGCGTGACGTCGATCGGTTCGCCGACGTCCGAGCCGGGTGAACCGACTACCGTCGAATCTGGTGAACCCCCTCCTCTGGTTCGTCATAGCGGTCGCAGCCATGGCGTTGGTCGTAGTCCTGGTCGTGCGCCGGCGGGCGTTGTCGCGTCTCTCCACCCCGCCGGCGGTCGCTCCTTCAGTGCGGCTCAGCGACCGGCTGACTCGCTCCCGGAGGGCGTTGGGGGAGGCCTTGGGGGGGCTGCTTGGCAGCGGGAGACTGGACACCCCGTTCTGGGAGGGGGTTGAGGAGGCCTTGTTGGCCTCCGATCTCGGCATCAAGACGGCTGCCTCGGTGGTCGAAGCGGTGCGCCACTCTCAACCGAAAGACGCCGCCGGGGTCGCCTCCGGGTTGAGAACCGAGCTCTTGTCCATGCTCGATGGGAAAGACCGAGCCATGGCGCGGCGCCGAGCGCCGTCGGTGGTATTGGTGGTGGGAGTGAACGGGGTGGGTAAGACCACCACCATCGCCAAACTCGCCCACCACCTTCGCCGTCAGGGGCTTTCTTCTTTGTTGGGTGCCGCCGACACGTTCCGGGCGGGCGCCGATGCCCAACTCAGGGTATGGGCCGATCGGGTGGGAGTCGACGTGGTGGGAGGCCAGGAAGGCGCCGACCCGGCCTCAGTGGCCTTCGATGCTGTCGCCGCCGCCCGCGCCCGGCACAAAGACGTGGTGATCGTAGACACTGCCGGTCGACTCCACTCCAAACACAACCTCATGGTCGAACTCGGCAAGGTCGTGAAGGTGTTGGAGCGCGAGGGGGGGGGCATCGATGAGGTGCTGTTGGTCCTCGACGCCACCACAGGTCAAAACGGTCTTGCCCAGGTGAAGGTGTTCACCGAGACCGTGGGCGTCACCGGGATCGTCCTAACCAAACTGGACGGGACAGCTCGCGGCGGGATCGTGATGGGTGTCGAGGAAGAGATAGGGGTCCCGGTGAAGTTCGTTGGGGTGGGGGAGGGGGTCGACGACCTCGTGCCTTTCCAACCGCAGGAATTCGTCGACGCTTTGCTGGCGGACATATGACCGGTGACGACCTGGCCGGCCTGGCCCGCGAAGCCGCAATGCTCGCTTATGCCCCCTACTCCAACTTCAGGGTGGGGGCAGTGGCTGTGGCTGCATCAGGCGAGGTTTATCGAGGGGCAAATGTTGAGAACGCCTCCTACCCGGCCTCGTCCTGCGCGGAGGCCACCGCGGTCGCCAATGCCGTGTCTTCAGGGGTTCGCAAGCTCGACACCGTGGCGGTGGCCTGCATCGATGCCGCGGATATCGAGGGGGCCTACCCCTGTGGTCGGTGCCGGCAGATCATGTGGGAGTTCGGAGTGGAGAGGGTGATCGTGACCACAGCGTCGGGTGAGGTGCGGGAGCACTATCTGGCCGAGTTGCTCCCACATGGGTTCAAGCTCTAACTCAGCGGCGGTCCGCCCTTGGCAGCCGGCCGTGTGACGCCGGCGAGGCAATCGCTTTCAGCCGCCAGACTGATTGGGCCCGGCGGGCGCCTACCGCAGCGCGCGGCGCAGGACGAATTTAAGCCCCGACCAGGTGGAGTCGATGGCAATGACTTTGACGTCGACCCAACCGGTGGGGAGGAACTCATCCCGCAGGAGGTCCTCGGTGATGTCGGTGGCGACCCCGGAGGCCTTCTTCGGCCATGCGACCCATAGCGACCCGTCGGGTGGCAGGTGGTCGACCGCACTCTCGAACCGCCGCCGCAACACCACCATCTTGGAAGCGAAGACGATGGCCATGTCAACTCGGCCCCCTCCTCTTCGCAGGTAGTGCGCGGTGGGATCGAGGCGGTCCTCGAACCGTTGCGGGCTGTCAACCAGCGCCACCCTCATTCCCGCCTTGATGCCGAGCTTGGCCGGGAGGGGAGTGGCGGAGTAGCCGGCGGCCATGGTCTGGCAGTATGACGGGGTGGCGAACGTGTTCTTTCTGATCCTCGACGCGTTCTCGCCGCATCGCCTCGATCCGGTGTTGACGCCCACTCTCTGGAAATGGGCGATGGCGGGCGGTTTCGGAGTGGGGAGGGCGGTGATGGCCAGTTGCACCTATCCAAACCACGCCACCTTCGTCACCGGAGTGGGCCCGGAGGTGCACGGGATCACCTCGAACTGGCTGATTGGCGACGGGGAACTACACGGGTCATGGGAGACGGGCCCGGCCGTTCCAACCCTATTCCACCAGTGCCGTCAGGAGGGGATCTCGGCCGAGGCAGTGTTGGGCGACCACCACCTGGTTGGAGTGATGGGAGCCCGGGCCGCCGACCGGCACTGGCCCCATGATGGGCGGCTGACTGCCGACCTCCCCCTCGATGGTCTCGGTTATCCGACTGACGTGGCCGTCTTGCCCCGTCTCATGGAAGCGCTCGAACGTCGATCCCGGCTTACGGTCGGCTATTTCGGGTCGATCGACACGACTTCCCACCTCTTCGGGCCGAAGAGCGAGGAGGCTGGTTCCGCGTATCGGGATCTCGACCGCTGCTTGTCTTCGATCGATGCAGCATTGGCCTGGGGCGAGACGGTGGTCATCGTCGTGAGCGATCACGACCAGGAGACGGCTCTCGACCTGCCGGGAATCGACCTCCGTGCTCACGCCCAGGCAGTTGGAGTGGAGGTGCTGGTCTCCGACGAAGGAAGCGGGGCGGTTGCCAAGGGCCCCTCCGACTGGCGCTGGCTGGAGGACTGTCCGGGAGTAGCGGGTTGGGCGCCAACGGGGGGGGGCCAGGTGGTGGTGTGGGCGGTACCGGGCCGGTTCTTCGGTACCTCGGATTCTCCCTACCTGCGGGGAATCCACGGCGGGATCAACACGCGCGATCAACTGGCATTGGTGAGCGGCGGCCATCCGGCGGTGGCGGCCTTGGGGTCGGTGGTGGCGCCCGGCCCAGAGGCTGCCGACTGGGCCCCGATCATCCGCTCGCTCCTCTTCTTGTGACGGTTGACCACCCCGGCGGTAGGCAAACCGTCACAAGAACGTTCTTCTGGCCTAGGCGAGACGGGCCTTGAGGGCGTCGATCAGTCTGGGGAGGACCTTCTGTACGTCTCCGACCACCCCCAGGTCGGCGATCCCAAAGATGGGGGCATCGGGGTCCTTGTTGATGGCGATGATCGTCTTGGCGTCCTTCATACCGACCAGGTGCTGCATCGCCCCCGAGACCCCACAGGCGATGTAGACCGCCGGCTTGACGGTCTTCCCGGTCTGGCCTACCTGTTTGGAGTAGGGGACCCAGCCGGCGTCGACGATGGCCCGGGTGGCACCGGTGGCGGCTCTCAGCAAACCCGCCAGCTCCTCGATCATGCCGTAGCCCTCCGCGGAGCCCAGACCCCGCCCGCCGGTGATCACGATGCTGGCCTCCTCCAGGGCGGGGCCTTCCCCGGCGGCGGCATGACGTTCCACCACCTTGGCCGGGCCGCTCTCGACCTGCACGGCTACCAGCGTAGGGACTCCCCCACCCGATGGTTCGGCCGGGAACGACTTCGGACGAATGATGACGACGTGGGGAGGCGGCCCGGTGAGGGCGGCTCGAGTGAGGCGGGTGCCGCCGAAGATCTCGTGGGTGGCCGTCGGTCGAGGGGACAACTCGACCTCGACGGCATTGGACAAGACCGATCTTCCAAGCCGCGCCGCCAGCCGGCCCGCCACGTCGCGATCGGTGTACGCCTGGCCAAACAGGATCAGGTCCGGCGATCGGGCGGCGGCCAGGTCGGCAAGGGCCGCCGCCACTGGACCGGCCGGCAAGTCGTCGCCGGGATCGAGGTGAAAGACGGTGCTGACCCCGTGGGCGCCCAAAACCGCCAGCCCCTCAGTGGAAAGGGCACCAACCGCCACAGCCGAAACCTCGCCGAGGCTACGAGCCTTGGTCGCCAGCTCCAGGGCCAATGTGGTGGGGTACCCGTTGACCGATTCGGCGAAGATCCAGACGGTGGCCATGGTCAGATCACCTTCACGTGCTCGAGGAGCTTCACGATCTCTCGATGGGCCTCACCGTCATCTTCGATCTTGCGGCCGGCGGACCGCGCCGGGGCGCCTTCGGCCGCCACCATTTCCTGAGCGACGGTGATGTCGACTCCCAGTTGGGCGGCGGTGATGGTGGTGAGCGGCTTCTTCTTGGCTTCCATGATTCCCTTGAAGGTCGGATAACGGGGCTCGACTGCACCGGAGGTGACCGATACCACGACGGGAATCGGGGAGACCACCACGTCGTAACCGGAGGCGGTCTGGCGGTGGATGGTCACCCGATCTCCTTCCACTGCGACCTTGGTCGCGTAGGTGAGTGCCGGAACACCAAGAATTTCGGCCAGCATCTGCGGCACTACCCCCGCCGAGCCATCGGTCGATTCGGTGCCGGCGATCACCAGGTCGAAACCGTGGCGAACAACGGCAGCGGCAAGGATCCGGGCGGTGAGCAGGGCGTCTGCACCTTTGAGCTCGCGGTCGTCGATAACCACCGCGGCGTCGGCGCCCATCGCCAGCGCCTGGCGGATGCCGTGTAATGACCCGGCCGGGCCCATCGAAACGAGGGTGAGGGTCCCACCGGTGGCGCCGGCGATCTGAAGACCCATCTCGACGCCGTACCGGTCGGTGTCGTCGAGGATCTGCTCGGTGGGACGGACCAGCAGGTGGGTGGCAGGGTCGAGGGCGTATGGGGAAGCCGGGTCGGGGATCTGCTTGCAGCAGACGACCACGCGCATCGAAAAAGCCTCACTTGCTAGGGGAGAGGCGATGGTAACCGGCCGGCGGCCCCGACCCGACGGTCAGTGGTCGACGAGAATGGCCGCGGTGACCCTTTGAAGGTCACCGTTGATCGACCCACCGCCAATCACGGCCTTGATGGGCGCCCAGGAGGCGCTCTGGTCTGCTGGTAGGTCGAACATGGCCATGATGCCGCCCACGTTGGCGTAGAACGAAACCGTCTCGCTGGCGATGAGCTGGCGGGCTTCGGTGTACGTCGGGTCGGCGGCGAAGTCTCCCTGACCGGTGCCGAAGGTCTCCAATTCGCCAGCATCGGTACCGATGGCCAGCCAGCTTCCGACTACTCCGGCGGCGGCGAAGTCGTCGGGGCCGTCGCCGAACACATAAAGCGATCCGGAGCGGCGGACGGCGGACCCGGAGGCTTCGGCGTAGGCGGCCAGGGTGTCGAGCGGCCCCGTCAGCAGTTCGGGCGTGCTCGTTCCGAAGGCGGCCAGCAGGCCGACCGGGTATCCAGTACCGACCGCCAACCCTCCCACCGTCGATCGATACATGGCGATTCCCGAGGGTTGGTCGAGACGATTGATGACGTCGTTGACGATGTCGAGTCCGATCTCGGCGTTGAACGACTCGATCTGGCTTTCCAGGTCCATCCCCAATCCTTCGATGCTCTGACCGAGCTGTTTCCAATAGGAGGCCACGCTTCCGAATTGAGCGAATGCCACCGTGCCGGCGGGGAGTGCATCGAAGAACTGTTGGCTTCCCGCCAACATTTCCTGGGCGAGCGCCGTTCCTTGTGCATCCAGTCGAGCGACGTATTCGAAGGCGAGACCTTCAGGTCGGACGCCGGCTGAGAACGCCATCCCCAACACCCCGCCGGCCGGGTTGACGGCAGAGCCGGTGAGGCCCGTGGACAAGGAGTCGAAGGCGCCGGGTTGTACGTAACCGGTCAGGAAGCGATCTTGGGGGAGTTCCCCGGTGAGAGCGGAGAATTCGGCGGACGCCGACAACGATTCGGCAGGATCGAGGGCCAGGGCCTGGCGGAGTAGGCTCGGAGTGCCGATCAGCACCACCGAGTCATCGATGGCGAAGGCGACGTCGGAGCCCTCGAACACGCTGACCCCGTCGAGCACCGTTTCGGTCATCGTCAGGCCATCCTCGGAAAGCGCCTGCGACAACTTGTCGAGGAAGGCCGCGGCGGCGGCATCGTCGCGGCTCTCCACTGCGAAGATTGCCTCGGGCGTCAACTCCGCTGCATACACCGTGTCTGCTGTGAAGCCGGGAATATTGAACCCCACCGCGGCGGTCCGACCGACCCAGGGCCGAATGTCGTTGGTGAAGTCGAAACCGGTCTCTTCGAGGAGGCTCCGGTCGAGTTCGGTCAAATAGTCGTCTGATCCGCCCGTGTCATCGAAGACCCTTGCCAGGGTGTCGAAGACTTCCGTAGTGTCCTCGGCGAGCAGCCGAACTGCGTCGATGCCGATGTAGAAGTCCATATCGGCGGGGATCGAGGAGGCTGCATCTTGGTTGGTCGTGCCGAGCCACCGTTGGACTGCGAAGGCGGTTCCCCCCAAGGCGAGTACGGCCGCAAAGGCTGACAACGCCAGGATCGGACCTCGGCGGCGCTTGGCCGCCGAGGGGGGAGCGCCCCCGACTAGAACGGTCGGATCGGGGGCATCCTCGAATGGAGAGGGGGGAGGGAATTCCATTCCCGAAGTATCGTCGGTTCAGAGTCTTGGCAAAAGGGCGTTTAGGAGACGTGTGAAACGGTCGCTGGCCCGGTTGGCACTCTCCTGCACCTCCTCGTGGGCTAGGCGGGCAGGCGAAAGCCCCGCCGCCAGGTTGGTCACGAGCGAGATGCCGAGAATGTCTGCCCCCATGTGGCGGGCGGCAATCGCCTCGGGAACCGTCGACATTCCGACCAAATCGGCCCCGAGAGTGCGGAGCATCCTGATCTCGGCTGGCGTCTCATAGGTGGGCCCGAGCAGCCAGGCGTAGACACCTTCCTTGAGGGTGACACCAACCTTCCGACCGACCTCGAGGGCCAAGGCCCGCAACGAAGGGGTGTAAACGTAACTCTGATCGGGGAAGCGAGGACCTAGCCGATCGTCGTTGGGCCCGACCAAGGGATTGCGACCGCTGAGGTTCAAATGGTCGGTGATGAGCACGAGGTCCCCCGGCGCGAGGCCGTCGCGGCAGCCCCCCGCGGCATTGGTCAACACCACCCGCCGGCAACCGGCGAGGATGCAACTCCTCACCGCGAACACCACCGCTTCCATGGAGTGTCCTTCGTAGGCGTGAGCCCGGCCGGCCAGGAGCAGCACCACGGTTTCTCCCATTTGGGCCGAGTAGAGGGTGCCGGCATGGCCGGACACCTGTGGAACCGGGAATCCGGGTATGTGTCGGTAGGGAACGGCCTTTGCGCCCGCCAGGGTCTGGGGGTAGGCACCGAGGCCGGAGCCCAATATCACCACGGTCGAATGACGGGCGCGGCCGGTGGTCTCGGCGATGCTGGCGGCGGCCGCCTCCAGGTCCTCGTAGCTCACCCGATCTCCTCGATGACGAGGGCGGGAGCCGAAGCCTCATCGGCCAGACTCCAGGCCGACTCCAAAAGGGGGCGGGCAGCTTCCCATCGCCCCGGGTCGTTGTAGTAAACGGTGGCGAGGGGGTCGCCGCGGCCGACGCGGTCCCCTACCTTGGAGTGGACGGTCACTCCGACGGCGGGGTCGATCGAGTCTTCCTGGCGTTCTCGGCCTGCCCCCAGTCGCATGGCACCCACACCGATGGTCAGGGCGTCGCACCGGTTCACCACACCCGCCGTCGGAGCTGGGATGGTCTGGCGGAGCCTGGCGGTAGGAAGGAGACGGGGATCTTCGATGGTGCGAGGGTCACCCCCCTGGGCGGCCACGACACCGAGCAGCTTCTCGAACCCAGCCCCCGAGTCGATCGTCTGCTGGAGGGCGCCTCGCCCCCCCCCGACGCCGGCCAGTTTCAGCATTCTCTCGCCGAGCAACAGGGTCAACTCCACCAGATCCGGAGGGCCCTCTCCTCGTAAAACGTCGATCGACTCCCTGATCTCGGCGGCGTTGCCGACCTCGCGTCCGAGCGGTTGATCCATAGCGGTGAGTACGGCGTGTACCGGCACGCCATGACTCCGGCCGATGCCGATCATGGTGGTCGCCAGCCGACGGGCCCGGGGCACGTCCTTCATGAACGCCCCCGAACCCACCTTGACGTCGAGCACCAAACCGTCGAGGTCCTCGGCGAGCTTCTTGGACATGATCGAGGAGGCGATGAGGGGGATGGAAGGGACCGTGCCGGTGGCGTCGCGCAGCGCGTACAGCTTCCGATCGGCAGGGACGAGGGTCTCGGACTGGCCGGCCAGGACGAGACCACATTGTTCGAGGACCCGGCCGAACTCGGCGGGGTCGAGACCGGTCCGAAACCCGGGTATCGACTCCAACTTGTCGAGCGTCCCGCCGGTGTGGCCGAGCCCCCTCCCCGACATCATCGGCACCGCCACCCCGCAGGCCGCCACCATGGGGGCGAGAGGGATGGAGACCTTGTCGCCGACCCCGCCGGTGGAGTGCTTGTCGATCTTGGGGCGTTCGACCCTCCCCAGGTCGAGCACTTGACCGCTCCGCAGCATCGCCAGCGTCCAGGCCGCCAGTTCGTCGCCGTCCAGCCCCTGGAGGAAGATCGCCATCGCCATCGCCGCCATCTGATAGTCCGCTACCGAGCCATCCACGTACGAACGGATGAGCCATTGGGTCTCGGTGTCGGAGAGCCGTCCACCATCCCGCTTCCTCTCGATGAGCTCGACGGCGTTCATCGCAAGGCTCCGAGAAAGGAGCGGCCGACGGCCGGAGGCGGAAGCCCCATTCCCTCGGCGATGGTGGCGGCGACGTCGCAATACTGCTCGCGGACCCCTAGGTCCACTCCGGCCGCTCGCCGTCCGGCCACTAGCAGGGGGGCGTACTCGCGGGTGTGGTCGGTGGACCCGTCGGTGGGGTCGTTGCCATGATCGGCGGAGATGAAGAGGAGGTCATCGGCTCCGAGATGCTCGACGATCGTGGGCAGGTGACGGTCGATCAGCCGAAGTCCTTCGGCGTAGCCAGCCGGATTCTCGCGATGTCCGTACACCATGTCCAGATCGACCAGGTTGGTGAAGATGATCCCGGGGGTGGCGTCGTCGAGGGCCTGGCCGGTCTTGACCAGACCGTCCTCGTCGCCTTCTGTATGTGTCGCCTCGGTGAGACCGCGGCCGGCAAAGAGGTCTTCGATCTTGCCTATGCCGTGGACCCGCAGACCGGCGGCCTTGGCATGGTCGAGCAGCGTGGGTGAGTGGGGGGGAATGGCAAAGTCCTGCCGTTCATAGGTTCGCCGGTAGGCGCCGGGTTCTCCCTCGAAGGGCCGGGCGATCACCCGGCCGATGCCGTAACGGTTGCAGTGCTCCCGGGCGATCCGGCACACCCGATACAGCTCTTGGAGGGGAATGACCTCCTTGTGGGCGGCGATTTGAAAGACCGAATCGGCCGAGGTATAGAGGATCAGCGCCCCGGTGCGGGTGTGCTCGTCACCCAGCTCATTGATGATGACCGTTCCGGAGGCGGCATGGTTGCCGATGAACCGATGCCCGGAATCGCGCTCCACGGCCGCCACCAGCTCGTCGGGGAAGCCGGCCGTCGTGAAGGTGGCCATGGGTTCGGAGGTGACGAGGCCGGCAATCTCCCAGTGGCCAGTGGTGGAGTCCTTCCCGGCCGAGCGCTCGGTGAGCCGGCCATAAGCCATGGTGGGATGGGCCACCGATGGCACACCGAGGATGCCACCGTGCAGATTGCCGAGCCCGGCCTGGGTGAGATGCGGCAGATCGAGCCCCCCCACCGCCCTCGCGGTGTGGCCGAGGGTGTCGGCGCCCTCGTCGCCGTATTCGGCGGCGTCGGGTGCTGCTCCGGCTCCGCACGAATCCATGATCATGATGACGGCGCGCCGGAAAGAGCCCATCGAGTCAGTATGTCAGATTGCGGGGGGCCCGGTGCCCTGCGCCGACCCTGACGACCTTGACTTGTATGATCGTCGGGTGAGTTCTCCAGCGCGTTTCGCCGCTTCGGTCGCAGCTCGAATTCAAGAAAGGCTGGTGTTGCTATCCGAACGTTACGGGCAATCGGGGCGCCAGCTCACTGATCTCGGGTCGGCCGACGACGTAGCCGATCTCATGATGGCCGTGCTGCCCGAGCCTTCGTTGTGGGACCGTCAGCTTGGGCCGGTCGTCACCACTAATTCCGCCTGTCAGCTCCTGGGCGGCATCTCTCGGCAGGCTCTCGCCGAGCGACGACAACGGCGCACGTTGCTGGCCCTTCGTACCGCCGACGGGGAGTGGGTATATCCGCGCAGTCAGTTTCACGAGGGAGGGGAGATCATCTCGGGGCTGGCCGACGTCATCCAGGCTTTCGATCCCGACACCGTTGACGAGTGGACCGTTGCTGGTTGGCTGACCGCGAAACAAGCCGACCTCGGCAATCGCTCGGTGATCTCCTGGCTGCGGGGGAACCGCCCGGTTCGGAAGGTTTTGGGTCTCGCTCGCCAGCAGGCCGCTCGGTACCGGCGATGAGCTACGAGGGGTTCACGATCGCCTCCAATCGGGTGGTCTGGCAGGTCTCCCTCTCGCATCAGCCGGCGTGGTCCTTCGACGACGAGGGGCACTGCCAACTTGCCTTCGATCCCTTGTCGGCTCTGCGGGAGGTGGTCGGCCCGGGAGTGGCGCAATCTCTTTTGTCTCCTCGGTTCGTCGCCGAGCGGCGGCTGCGACGAATGTCCCCCCCCCGGGTCTGGTGGGTGGCGGAGGTCGAGCGGCCACCTGCTGCCGAGCAGTCCTCCGACCTCCGGGCGCGTGGCTTCGACGGCGCCCAATACGAGGTAGCAGACGCCGAGCCCGGCGGCCTCACCATCTTCGGACAGCCAGGCGAGCGGTCCGGTTGGCGGCGAGGGCCGGCCACGGTGTTGCCCCGCAAGGTCCTTGGCGAGCTGGAAGAGTCGGCCGGCGTAAGGGTGGCACCGGTCCCTTCTCTGGCTCAGCTCCGGGTCATGGACGGCTGACCCGCCCGACACGCACCTCGACCCCTTCGTTGCGGAGAAGGTGGGCTTGCTCTCGGGCGTTGCCAGCCACCAGCCGCCCGGTGGCCGCCACGACCCTCCACCAGGGCACGTCGGCGGTGGTGGTGCGGAGCAGATTGCCTACGGCGCGAGCTGCGCCGGGAAAACCGGCTTCGGCGGCTACCTCGCCGTAGCTGACCACGGCGCCCGGAGGGAGGCCGGACAAAACCGCCAGAACGGCACCCTCGAAGTCAGGCTGATCGTTCCGGTACTGGCCTGCCCGCCCGTTGCGTTTCAAGTTCCGAACAGGCGATCGCCCATGTCACCCAGACCGGGTCGAATGTAGAAACGGAAATCGAGGTCGCGATCGAGCGCCGCTGCCACCACCCGCACATCCGGATGATTGCGATCCATCACCTCGACGCCGGGGGGGGCGGCCACGACACAAACCGCCGTGATATCCCGCGCCCCGCGCTCCTTCATTCGGGTCACAGCCCAGGAGAGGGACCCCCCGGTGGCGAGCATCGGTTCGAGCACCAACACCCGGGCGTCGGCCATGGGAGGGAACTTGGCGTAGTACTCGACGGGTTCGGCGGTCTCCTCGTTTCGTTGGACGCCCGCGTAACCGATGTGGAGGTTGGGAAGCAACTCGACGGCGGCGTCGAGCAGGCCGAGGCCGGCCCGCAGCACCGGTACCGCCACAATGGGCTTGGCCAATCGCGTGCCCGTCGTGGATTCGAGTGGGGTCTCAATATCGAAGAGAGCGCTGGGCAGGTCGGTAGTTGCCTCCGCCAGCAGCAGGAAGGCGAGCTTCTTCGTCGTGGTGCGGAACTCCGGGGACGGCGTAGTCCTATTACGGAGGATCGTCAGGTAATGCCCGGCCAGGGGATGATTGACGACAGTGAGCGGCATGGGCGCGAGAGTACGGCCTTCCGCCGCCGGTCGGTCCGGAATCCGGGCATGTTTGGCGTCCACCAGCCGGTGCTCAGCCGGTGTTACGCATACCGGCGGCGATGCCGTTGACCGTCAGCAGCAAGGCTCGTTGCAGGAGTGGGTCCTGACCCTTGGTCCGGGAGCGAGCCAGGAGGGCGATCTGGGTGAAGTTGAGAGGGTCGAGATAGATGTCGCGTATCTCCAGGGTTCGACGCAGCAGGGGGTTCTCCTCCAGCAAGTCCGAGCGACCACTCAGTGCTAGCACCTCGCGTTTGGTGGCTTCGTATTCGGCGCAGATGGTCTCGAAGAGATGGTGATCAGCGGGATCAACCAATACGTCCACATAACGGCGGGCGATGGACAGGTCGGTTTTCTTGAGCGTTTGTTCGACATTGGAGAGGAAGGTCTGAAAGAAAGACCACTTTTCGAACATCTCTCTCAGGACCGCTTCGTGGCCTCCTTCGCGGGCCGCGCCCAGGCCGCTCCCTACCCCAAACCAACCGGGCACGATCTGACGGGACTGAGTCCATCCAAAAACCCAGGATATGGCCCGGAGGTTGGCTAGATCCTTTCCCCCCCCCGGTCGGCGAGAGGGTCGAGATCCGATGTTCATGGCCGCTAGCTCCTCGACCGGTGTGGAGGAAAGGAAGTAGTCGACGAGGCTCGGGGACTCGATGAGCAGCCGGTAGGAGGCAAAGGCAGCCTGGGAAACGGTTTCCATCGTGTCGGTCCAACGGTCGAGCACCTCCTTGGGCTGCCGGGACGCCCGATGCAGCACCGAGGCCTCGAGCACCGAAGCAAGGGCGAGCTCCAGGTTGCGCTCTGCCAGCGCAGGCAACGCGTACTTGTCGGCGATCACTTCACCCTGCTCGGTGACCTTGAGTTGCCCGTCGATCGTGGCGTAGGGCTGGGCGAGGATCGCTTGGTGGGTGGGGCCCCCTCCCCGCCCGATGGTCCCGCCCCGCCCGTGGAACAGACGTAGCAAGACGCCGTGGCGTTCGGCGGCGTTGCGGAGCATGCGCTGGGCCTTGTAGATCTCCCATTGTGAGGTGGTGATGCCGGCCTGTTTGTTGGAATCCGAATAGCCGAGCATTACCTCCTGCACGTCGCCCCGGGCGCGCACCAGCCATCGGTAGCCAGGGTCGGAAAGCAGGGAGTCGAGGATCTCGCCACTTCGCGCCAACTCCTCGATCGACTCGAAGAGAGGGACGAACCCGATCCGGGCCAGCCCATCGTGGGGCGAAACCAGCCCCGCCTCCCGACCCAGCACCGCCGCCGCCAGTACGTCTCCCGGTGACCTGGTCATCGAGATGATGAAGCTCTCGATCACCGGACCAAAACGGTCGAGCGCTTCCCGGATGGTCACGAAGGTTCGCAGCGTCTCGGCCTCAGCCTCGGGGAGCGAGGTGGTGGCGCTCACGAGTGGCCGGCGTCCGCCCAATTCGGCCGCCAGCAGAGCAGTCCGCTCGCCGTCGTCAGTCGGATATTCCTGCCCGATCGCCCCGAACAGGCCGGCCATGGTGTCGTGCAGGCGATCGGCGTGTTCACGTACATCGAGGGTGGCGACGTGAAAGCCGAAGATATGGACGTTGCGAATGAGCCTTGCCACGGGTCCGTCGCCGATTAGCCCGCCGGCGTGTGACCGCAATGACGCTGCGATCAGTTCCAGGTCTTCGATCATCTTGAAGGGCGACGAGTAGCCAGCGGGGACCGGGTTGCCGTCCACGAGACGCGCCAGGGTGTCGTTGAGTCGCTGGTGGATGTAGGCGCACATCAACCGGTACGGCTCGGCGGCGTTGAGTCGATGGAACCTCTTCCACACCTGTGGTAACGCCTTCTTCTCGACCTCGAGTCGTTCGGCCAGGTCAGGCGAGATGTCCTGAATTCGATTCGACGTTGACAGTTCGTCGGCCAGCGTCTCGACCGCGGCAATCAGGTTGCGAAGGCCGTGTTCGTGTTGGACGGTCAAGACCGCGGCAGTGACCTCTGCGGTCACGTTGGGGTTTCCGTCTCGGTCGCCACCGACCCACGTCCCGAAGCGAATCGGGGTGGGGGAGGCGGGTACCCCCAGCCGGCCCAGTTGGCGGTCGACCTCCTCGGCCAGGTTGGGTATGACTTGGCGGAAGAGAAGGTCGAAGTAGTAGATGGCCGAGCGGGCCTCATCGATCGGAAGCGGCTGCTCCAATCGCAGTTCGTCGGTCTGCCAAATTCCATCGATGAGCTCGGCGACCCGTCGGTCGATCCGCTCTTGTTTGCGATCGGTGGCCCGGGGGTCGAGGCGCTCCTCGAGCAGCTCGGCGAGCATGGCCAGCTTGGTAAGAACCGTCCGGCGAGCCGCCTCGGTCGGATGGGCGGTGAATACCGGGCGCAGTTCGAGGCGCTCCACGACTTGGGCGACCAGCCCCTGATCGACTCCGGCGGAGACGATCCGGCTCACCGTGGCACTCATGGTCGAGGTCTGGTTGGCGCCGGCCAGGTCCTCGATCCGGTGGACCTGCTCGACCACGTTGGCGAGATAGAAGTAGGAGGTGAAGGCTCGCACGAGTTGAGTGGTGGTGGCGATATCGAGTGAGCCGAGCAAGCCCTCGAGCTCGACTCCGGCGGCGGTGTCACCACCGAAGCGGACCGCCTTGGTAAGGGCCCGGACCTGCTCGACTAGATCGAGCAGACCGGCGCCGTGCTGGCGCCGCAGTGCTTCACCGAGCTGGTTCCCCAACCGGCGAATGTCCGCGCGCAAGGCCTCGTCTGGAGCGATCAAGAGTCCGGCATTTTACTTTTGGCTCGGAGATTTCTC